>OIYY01000105.1_pt1 | contig 62376 bp, 53 predicted proteins | sample 1588341 | NCBI WGS metagenome assembly OIYY01 (sample SAMN03283287) | human gut metagenome | biome: human-associated habitat; material: feces | host: Homo sapiens | place: Peru | collected 2012
TCAGACAAAACGGGAGTCAAAATGAAAACGGTTTCGTATTGATTCATACTACTTTAAATGATTAAATATTAATATAAAAATTCTCATGCAAACCGGAAAATGTGTGCGGAAACACAGCCTTTTCACGAATTGCGGTGCAAAATTACGACTTTTTCTTGAATTAACCAAATATTTTTTGTACTTTTGCACAAAATAATTGTTAATAGTATAAAAACAACCTCTAAATTGTAAAGAATATGGCAAAAATGAACAAGAAACTGATTACTCTGCTCCATACCCTACCATCTATGGGCATGGCTTTCATCGTTTTAGGCGTCCTGCTGATGGTTGCCAGTTTTGCGTTTTCTATCAAGGGAAACAGCGCACTCTTCGCAGGTCTCTTTTTCATCCTGGCAGGAATAGCAGGATTTGTATATTCATTAAAAAAAGGATAAGCCGGTCACCGACTTATCCTTTTTATATCTTTGAGAATCTTTTCCCAATTACAGAATCATTTAATCTTCGTTAGGAACAATGAGTTTGTATCCCTTACCATGGATATTGATGATTTCAATCTGAGGATCGTCCTTCAAATGCTTACGGAGTTTGGTGATATAAACATCCATTGAGCGTGCATTGAAGTAATTGTCATCAATCCAGATGGTCTTCAGAGCAAAATCGCGCTGCAGAATCTCATTAGAGTGAGCACAGAGCAAAGCAAGAAGTTCATTCTCCTTGGTGGTAAGCTTGGTCTGCTTTTCACCAATGGTAAGAAGCTGCTTCTGTGTATCGAAGGTAAAGTCACCAATGTGATACATGGTAGACTCCTTGCTCTTCTTGCCACGTACGCGGCGGAGAATAGCCTCTACACGGAATACCAATTCTTCCATAGAGAATGGTTTGGTGATATAATCATCTGCACCAATCTTGAAACCTTCAAGGATATCTTCCTTCAATGTCTTGGCAGTAAGGAAGATGATTGGGAGGTCGGCATTGGTCTGACGAATTTCCTGTGCCAGGGTAAAGCCGTCCTTCTTTGGCATCATCACGTCGAGTACTGCAATATCAAACTTATTCTTATTGAATTCCTTATAACCTACCTCGCCATCAGGGCACAGAACTGTGGTAAATCCCTTTGCCTGCAAATATTCGCGAAGCAACATACCTAAATTTTCATCGTCCTCGCAAAGCAAGATTTTAATTTTCTCTTCCATATCTTTATTCTTTAAAATTATTAATATTCTTTTAATTCTTTATTCTGTTTCTTCAAGTCTTAACTGTGAATCACCGGCAACTTGATGGTAAAGGTTGTGCCCTTTCCCAATTCGCTATCTACCTTAATTTCACCATCATGAAGATCTACTATCTTCTTGACATAAGCCAGTCCCAGTCCGAATCCCTTCACATCATGGACATTGCCCGTATGTACGCGGTAGAACTTGTCGAATATCTTCTTCAGATTCTCCTTTTTCATACCCAGACCGGTATCCGTAATCGAGAGATACAGATGTTCTTCATCATTCCAGGTCTTCATCGTAATGTTAAGCGGCTCGTCTGGCTTGCGGTATTTCACAGCATTGTCCATCAGATTGAAGATGACATTCTGGAAATGCACCTCGTCAACATAGAGTCCCGAATCGATAGCCTCGATATCGGTATAGACCTTTCCGCCAGTATGCTCAACGCGGAGCGAGAAGGAATTGGCAATATTCTCAACCATCTCGTTCAGATCGAGTTCTTTCTTCTTGAACACCGCCTTCTTGCGGTCGAACATACTCATCTGCAATACCTTTTCTACCAGGAAACGAAGACGCTTCGACTCATCGTTGATCACGTTACCCAGATGTTTCTGCATCTGTTCGCTCTTTGCCACCGAAGTATCATTGAGCATCTGCGCTGCCAGACTGATACTGGCAATCGGCGTCTTCAGTTCGTGGGTCATATTATTGATGAAGTCGTTCTTTATCTCAGTATATCTCTTTTGTCTGAAGATAACCACAATGGTAAAGATGAAGGTAATCAGCAGTACCAGCGTGAAGATGACACTAGGAATCATGAAGCGCACACTGGAGAAGATATAGCTGTTCATATCCGGAAAATGTACCCTTACTACACCCATCTTCGACTGTGGGTCGTTGCGGAAGAGCACCTGTGAGTAGCTGTACTCCTCACCCTCGTCCGTATAGTCAGGACAGCGGTAAACCTCTCGTCCATCCTGGGTAGTCACGGTGAAATGATAAGGTATGTTGATACCATTATTCATCATCTCAGCCTTGAGGTCCTGATCGAGCTGCTTGAAGTTGATTCTCTCCTTCAGCGGCTTGTCTGATGCCGAATAAAGGATAGAATATACCACCTCATCCAGCAACGCTTTCTGATAGACATAGCGGTTCTTCACGATTTCCTGAAGCGACTTCTGTGTTTCTGTCAGCGAATTCTTATCGCTACGCAGTATCATCGCCTTCGGCATATTGCCAGGATGTGTAGCATTTGTCTTCAGCTCGAAAGTTGAATAAACTGCCGTTCCCTTGTTCTTATCTTTATTGGCCTTACGTTCTGTCTCGTTGACATTCTTTTCGAGATAGCGCAGAGTTTCATTAAGCTCCAAATTTCTTGAAGCTTGATACAGGGCTCTATTGACCGACTCGTCAAACTGTTCCTTCTTCATGTTTACCATCTCCTGGATGTAACTGAGCTGCAAGTAAAGCAGCGCAAGGAACGAAAAGCCCATGATAATGGCTATGGTCCAAATCGTTTTCTTCTTCATGGGGGCAAAGATAAGAAATTTCTTAATCAGTTAACTTAAAATCGTTAATTAATTATTTACTCTTTCTAGTTTTTAACATTTTTCTGTATTTTTAGTTTCGTATATAAAACTACATTTTCATTTTCCATAAAAAAGAGAGGAAGTATACATATCACATGCACACTTCCCCATATTGGTCATATCAACATAAAATTTTAATTTATATAAGAGAGATTTTTCTATTTAATTTAAGAGAGATTTTCTATTCTAGAGATCTTCTACATCAAAGACTGAATCTCAGAGAGGTTCTTCTTCTCTGTGGTACCATCCTTGTATGTTATCATAAAGTAATTGTGAACAGACTTGCCATTCTTGAACTGAACAACAGCCACGCCACCTTCACGGAGCTGGAGAGTGAAGTATCCCTCACGCTTGCCGTTAACATATTTTCCGTGCCACTTCTCCTTACCATTCTTGTAGTAAGTGGTAACCTCCCCATTGAAGATCGTATTGCGGTCGTTACCGAGATCGATGAAGCTGTATCCACCCTCGGCACGAAGATTACCGTTCATATAGAAGTCCTGGAACACATCCTTCTTATTGATGCCAGCGCCGGTAGTCATCAGCAATCTGTAATAACTAGCCTGATCTGCACTAGCCACATTACTCATATTTTCTGCATAGAAAATAGTGTCTGCTACTACTGTTGCATTCTCTACGCGCTTGCGACCGAAAGTAGCTACGGTCATGAGAGCCATCAATGAGAATAATATAATTCGTTTCATATTCTTTATTTTTAGATTGTTACTTATTGTTTGTTGTTTCTTTTTTCTGATGCAAAGATACTACAAATTCCGGTAAGTTGTATCTTTCCTTAACGCTATTTTATCTTATTTTTGGGGTCGGTTTTACTTTTTGAAAGAAAACGCACACAAAATTACAATTTGACATTTTAGAGGGTCGTTTTTTACACTTTGAAATAGGCATATCTCAATATACCCCTATAATACCCCTATCTCGTTTACATATTGATAGCAAGTGATAGAAACAGAGCACGGCAGCCCATGCTTTTTTTTGAGATATTTCGAAAACTTTTCGCAAGAAAACTAGCGTATATACTTTTTATTTTGTACTTTTGCACTAAAATATATATAATATAAGGTACGCGTATGATAAAATATACCATCAAGGCACCAAGCCAGCTGAACGCAAGTATCAACTTGCCAGCATCCAAGAGTATCAGCAACCGAGCTCTCGTAATCAGTGCGATGGCTGGAAGCCATATCCATCCCGACAACTTGAGCGACTGCGATGATACGGAAGTAATCGTTGCCGCCCTTCAGAATATGCCCGAGGTCCTCAACATCAAGGCGGCTGGCACAGCCATGCGTTTCATGACCGCCTATCTCTCTGCCACCACAGGCGAACATACCATCACCGGCACCGAGCGCATGCAGAATCGTCCTATCGGCATCCTCGTAGATGCCCTGCGCTATCTGGGCGCCGACATCACCTACGAGAAGAAGGAAGGTTATCCCCCACTCCACATCCGAGGCAAGGCGCTGGAAGGCGGACACCTGGAGGTAGTGGGCAATATCAGTTCGCAATACATCTCGGCGCTTCTGATGATCGGTCCGATTCTGAAGAACGGACTGGAACTGAAGTTGACAGGAGAGATTGCATCCCGACCTTACATCGACCTTACACTCTGGACGATGAAAGAATATGGTGCCGATGCCGACTGGACGGATATGGACACCATCACCGTGAAGCCACAGTCTTACAAGGAGACTTCTTATATGATAGAGAACGACTGGAGTGCTTCTTCCTACTGGTATGAGATGATGGCTCTGAATGGCAACATCGACTCCAGAATCCAGCTCGAAGGCTTGATGGACTGCTCGAAGCAGGGAGATTCCGTGGTGAAATACATCTTCAGTCTGCTGGGAGTGAAGAGCGAATTCGAAAGCCATGATCATCTTTCGAATGTCATGCTGAAGGCGAACCGCTGTCTTCTGCCGAAATTCGATTACGATTTCTCCGGTTCTCCGGATCTGGCTCAGACCATCGTGGTAGCCTGCTGCGCCTTGGGTGTGAAGTTCAAGTTCACGGGTCTTGCCAGCTTGAAGATCAAGGAGACCGACCGCATCGAGGCACTGAAGACAGAGTTGAAGAAGGTGGGCTATGTCATCCACGATGAAAACGACAACACTCTGTATTGGGATGGCGAAACCTGCGAACCTTCATTTGCTCCAATCGATACCTACGAGGATCACCGTATGGCGATGGCATTCGCCCCTCTCGCCTTCAAGTTCCCTCAGATTGAGATCAATAATCCGGAGGTAGTGAGCAAATCCTATCCTCATTATTGGGAAGACCTGAAGAAAGTAGGGTTTGAGATTATTGAGAGTGAAGAATTCAACAGCCTTTGCTAATCATAAAGTTCAAAACTCAAAGTTCAAAGCTCAAAGTTCATGTTCAAAGTTCAAAGTTTTAAGTAAATGCTATACTTGATTTTAGCCCTGGTGGCATTAGGCCTGATAAGCGCCATATTCGGATTCGTATCTCACCGCAGAGGAGAGGACGAGGAACCTCTGCAGGAAGGCGTATCGTGCAACACCTGCAACGGTGAGAACTCGAAGTGCGAGCAGGAGTGCATGATGGAAGCCGCCACCAAAGAAATAGAATATTACGATGATGAGGATCTCGACCGCTTTGCCGGTCGGGATGCCGATGCCTACACCGATGAGGAGGTTGAGGAATTCTCGGAAGTGCTCTATACCATGCAGCCGGAAGAAGTGGCTGGATGGAACAGAAGCCTGATACTGAGAGGCATCAACCTGCCCAACCAGCTGAAGGATGAAGTCATCGGCTTTTTAAGCTAGAAATTTGCAGTTCAAAGATCAGCAGCTTTGCTAATCATAAAGTTCAAAGTAAACGCATGGATATACTACAATATACATTTTTCCAAAACGCACTGATAGGCGCCTTTCTGGCAAGCATCCTGTGCGGCTTTATCGGAACCTACATCGTTACCCGCCGATTGGTATTCATCAGCGGCGGCATCACCCATGCCTCTTTCGGAGGCATCGGCATCGGCGTGTTTACAGGAATCAATCCGATACTCTCCGCCATGGTTTTCGCCATCCTCAGCGCCTTCGGAGTGCAATGGATATCACGCAAGAAAGATGTGCGAAAGGATTCCGCCATCGCCATGTTCTGGACCCTAGGAATGAGCGTGGGCATCATCTGCTGCTTCCTGACTCCAGGATTCATGCCCGACCTGCCCTCCTTCCTCTTCGGAAGCATACTTGCCATCGACAGCGCAGACCTGTGGCTGCTGGGCGGGCTCACCCTCATCGTAGCCCTCCTCTTCACCTTTCTTCTGCGCCCTATCCAGAACATCGCATTCGACAGTACCTTTGCCCGTTCGCAGCACCTGCCGGTTACAGCCATCGAATACCTGATGATGACGCTCATCGCCATGACCATCGTGGCTACACTGAAAATGGTGGGCATCGTGCTCGCCATCAGTCTGCTCACCATTCCGCAGATGACCGCCAACCTCTTCACCTACAATTACAGGCAGATGATATGGGCAAGCATCATCCTGGGATGGATAGACTGCATCGCCGGTCTCTACATCAGTTATCTGCTCAACGTGCCATCGGGTGCCACCATCATCTTCATCAGCATCGTGGTATTCGCACTCGCCAAAATCGTCCTGGGCATCAGGAGAAAGATGCCAGATAAACAATAGAAAACATGAAAGGCAAAAGCCCCATCCAGCTTCTTTTTCTGATAGCACTCGCTGTAATTGCAGCGAGCCTTACGGGATGCTCTACGCAGAAGAATACGGCGCAGAGTAGGTGGTGGCATGCCTTTAATGCCCGATACAATACCTATTATAATGGTACCGTGACTTATATCGACGGGGCGCTGGAGAAGGAAGAAGGCAACCGGGACAACTTTACGGAGCAGATTCCGCTCTATACCGTTGGCAACAAGAACAGCCGCGATCTGGGCAAAGCCAACTTCGACCGTGCCATCGAGAAATGCGAGAAAGCCATCCACCAGCACAGCATCAAGCGCCGCCCCGTATGGGAACCCGGCAAGAGAAAGACGGCGAAAGATATCGAATGGCTCAGTCGCAGGGAATACAATCCGTTTTTATGGAAAGCGTGGATGCTGATGGGCCGTTCTCAATTCCAGAAGGGGGATTTCGAGGGGGCCGCTGCCACCTTCGCCTATATGAGCCGCCTTTACGCCACCCAGCCTGCCATCTACGGCAAGGCGCGCGCCTGGCTTGCCAAATGCTACATCGAGCAGGGATGGACCTACGATGCAGAAGATGTGATCCGAAACATCCAGCGCGATTCCATCCACTGGCGTGCCCAGAAGGAATGGGATTATGCCTTCGCCGATTACTATATCCACACGGGGGATGCCCGGAAGGCGATTCCCTATCTCAGGAAGGTGATAAGCCATGAGATGCGACACAAGCAGAAAGCCCGCCAGTGGTATCTGATGGGACAGTTACAGGCTTCCATCGGCAACCGGCAGGAGGCTTATCAGGCTTTCCGCCACGTCATCCGGCTCAATCCGCCCTACGAACTGGAGTTTAATGCCCGCATCGCCATCACCGAGGTCTTGGCTTCGGGTAACAGCAGGAAGATGATCAGCCGACTCAAGCGCATGGCGGCATCGGATAAGAACAAGGATTATCAGGACCAGGTATATTATGCCATCGGCAATATCCACCTGGCCCAGAAAGATACCCTGCGTGCCATCTATGCCTATGAAAAAGGCAACCGGAAGGCTACCCGAAACGGTATAGAGAAGGGTGTACTCCTGCTGCGTCTGGGCAATCTGTATTGGGAAACCGGGCGATATGCTGATGCCAAGCGCTGCTATGGCGAAGCAATCGGCTTGCTCGATCAGGACAGAAAGGATTATCCGCAACTGGCTCATCGCTCCAAGGTGCTGGACGAACTGGTGCCTTATACCGATGCCATCGCCCTCCAGGATTCCCTGCAGTCTCTTGCCAAAATGGACGAGAGAGACAGAAATGCAGCCATCGACCGTGTGATAACTGCCCTGAAAAGAAAGGAGAAAGAGGAAGAAAGAAGGAGATGGGAAGACGGTGCTGAGATGAATTCGGAATATGAAGGAGGAGTTAATGGGAATGATTCCGGAAACGGTTCCGGAAACGGATTCGGGAACACCAATACCTGGTATTTCTATTCTCCTGTAGCCGTAAGCCAGGGTAAGGCGCTCTTCGAAAAACTCTGGGGCAAGCGAAAGAACCTCGACAACTGGCAGCGAATCAACAAAACAGTTGTAGCTTCTGCACAAGAAACGGATATCGCTCAAGGAACAGATTCCGAGCTTCAGCCTGATGCATCACGAGATTCTCTATCCCATTCTTTATCCCAGAAAGAATCCGGCAAGCCATCTGCCGATAGCGCCAGCCTCGACCCTCATCAACGGGCTTATTATCTGGCTCAGATTCCGTTCACCCCAGAGCAGATGTCAGCGAGCAACCAGCTCCTGACGAATGGCTTATACCATGCCGGAATCATCTTCAAGGACCGGCTCGACAACCTGGCTCTGAGCGAGAAGATGCTGCTCCGACTGGTGGACAACTACCCAGATTTCAAGCATCTCGACGAAGCCTATTACCATCTGTATCTGCTTTATTCCCGAAAGAAGCAAACTCAGATGGCGAACAGTTATGTCGAAAAACTGAAGAAGGATTACCCCGAAAGTCAGTTCACAGCCCTCCTCTCCGACCCTTACTATCTGGAGAATGCAAGGATGGGTGTACACATCGAAGATTCCATCTACACCCTCACCTATCAGGCATTCAAGGAAGGCAAGTACGAGGTGGTGATGCACAACTCGGAAATATCAGACAAGCGGTTCCCTGCTGGTGCCAACCGCGACAAGTTCCTCTTCATCAGCGGTATGACCCAGCTCAACGAGGGCAAGGTTTCCGAATGTCTGGAAAAGATGAACCAGGTGATAGCGCAATATCCCAACAGCCGCTTGAGCGAGATGGCGGGAATGATCGTAAACGGCGTGAATGCCGGAAGACGACTCTACGGCGGAAAGTTCGACCTGAGCAATGTCTGGGCGAAACGCAACGATGTGCTCACTTCCCAGGACTCCACCCAGCAGAAAGGATTCTCAGCCGACCGCAACGACCGTTTTGTCTTCCTGCTCGCCTACAGTCCAGATTCCGTCAATGAGAACCAGCTGCTCTTCGAGGTAGCCAAGTATAACTTCACCACCTATATGGCGCGCAATTTCGACATCAGCATCGAAGACCTCCAGGGGTTGCATCGCCTGCAGGTAAGCGGTTTCCAGAACTACGACGAGGCGCGCCAGTATGCCAACGAGCTGCATCAGCAAGCCGGCATCCTCCGTCTGATTTCCAAGGCGAGAAGCTACGTAATCAGCGAGCCAAACCTCGAGCTTCTGGGCAGAAATCTCTCGTATGATGATTACGACAAGTTCTATACCCGTCACTTTGCACCGCTGAAGATCAGCAAGATGCGCCTGCTGATGGAGCCAACGGAAATCGTAGTGGATAAGGATTCCCAGAAGGAGGAAGATGCTCTGGAGGAAGAAAATGATTCTCAGAAGAAGAATCCTGAAGATAATGGAATCGATATCGAGAGCCAGCCAGCAGAAGATACCGATACCGGCATCTACTTCGATGACTCGAATGCCCCAGAATCTGAAGCCGATGATGAATACATCGAGCTGGATGGATTCTAAAAAGTCAGTCTTCAGAATCAAGCGCATACCCAGTCGAGATAAGCTGCTGATGCTTTCTGATAAGCTGTTAGAGCGAACAGAAGAAGGTAACCAGGAACGGTACGGAGAAATCTACGCAGAAGCCGTGGAAGATGGAAACGATGATGAAGCTCTCGCCCGAATAGCGGGTGATGATAGGCAACGTGGTATCCATCGTGGTGGCGCCACCTACGCTGATAGGCGCCAGCTTGCCGAAATACTTCGCCAGCAGAGGCGCACCAAGAAGGGTGAGAATCTCACGGAAGATGTTGGCAAGCAGGGCGATGGTTCCCAGCTCGGCACCCCGATACTGCGTGATGAAGATGCTCGACAATGAGTAGTATCCGAAGCCCGAACCGATGGCGAGACAGTCGGAGAGCTGACGGTGTCCCAGTATCAGGGAGGCAGCCGCGCATCCGGCAAGGGTTCCCAGGATGGTCATCACCGGCAGCATCATCAGTCGGGGATTCACCTTCCTGAAACTCTTCAGGATAGAAGTATCGCAACCGATGCTGATACCCACGCAGAACATCAGGCAGCAGAGGGCAAAATAGCTCACGTCGCTCGCCAGGAAACTGGCAGGAATCACATCCCACACTCCCACGATGATGCCCAGCACGAAGAAGCCTACGATAATCAGACTACCTTTCATTTCCCAGCCTCCTTTCTGCAGACATATCTCCACAATGCCCACGCAAAAATTGCACTACCCAGACTTCCGGTTATCGTAAGCACGATGGCTTCGAGTCCCAGGGTCTGAAGACCATTGATAATACGAGGGTTCGCTCCCACCTCGATGCCGAGCAGGAAGAGGAGTACCCAGATAAGCGCCGTGATGATACGGCCGATAAAACTCATTTTCTTGTTGCGGAGCAGGTACCCCGTACCAATTCCGCACAGCATGATCATTACAATCTTGAGCATTGTTTCTTCTTTTCTTTCCTTTTTTTATTATTTTTGATTACTTTTATCTTCGATAATAATAACGGATTCCCGGTCTTAATATTATAAAAAAGACCGAGAATCCTGATGATATTTGTAAGTAAGCTATAGCAGTTACCCCCAATCGGAAGAGCCATCAGCCCCATCAACCCCATCAGATGATGGTAATCCAGACGGATTCATCCTTTTCTCTCGCTTCGCTGATGCATTTCATCAGGCGATGCAGCCAGATACGGGAATCGCCGTAGTTCCCTTCATCTTCTGCGCCTTCTTGCCCGAACCCCTGCCCAGGCGCACGTTCACCTCCTCGGGCTGGAGTTCCATGCCCTGGGCTAGGAGCTTCTGGGCTTTCAGCCCGACTTCGGCTGCCATAATCTAAACTTATGACACACCCTTTTTTTTTCAATTAAGTTTCTTTAACCACAACTCTCTTCCGTCATTCAATTATTCTTTGTACTTTAGCACCTCGAAAATAAAAATATATCCTAAAAGGATACAGCAAAAAGATACTCTAAAAGGATAATGCAATATGAGCAACGGATTATTACTATGGATCGATGATGAGATTGAGCTCCTCAAGGCGCATATCATCTTCCTGGAGAAAAAAGGTTACGAGGTTGCCACGGTGAGCAATGGATCGGATGCCATCGAACTATGCCGACAGCAATCCTTCGACCTCATCCTCCTCGATGAAATGATGCCTGGACTGAGCGGTCTAGAGACCCTGCAGCAAATCAAGGAAATCCAGCCCGCTACTCCCGTTGTGATGTGTACCAAGAGCGAAGAGGAAAACATCATGGACCAGGCTATCGGGTCGAAAATCGCCGACTATCTCATCAAGCCCGTCAACCCGAGCCAAATCCTGCTCTCACTGAAAAAGAACATCCACCAAAAGGATATCGTGACCGAGATGACGCAGAGCGGATACCAGCAGGACTACCAGCAGATTGCACTGAAGATGATGGACTGCCGTTCCTGCAGCGACTGGATGGAGATATACAGAAGACTCGTGAAATGGGAACTGGAACTGAGCGATACCGACAGCCAGATGACCGAGATGCTCGCCATGCAGAAGGAGGAGGCTAACATCGGATTCGCCAAATTCATCGCCAGGAACTATCTGGAATGGATTGATCCGAAGAGGGATGAGAAGACCGGAAAGAATGGATATGCCGGAAAGAATGGGAATGCCGGAAAGACTGCCGATGCATCTTCTTCCGACGACCGCCCGATGATGAGCCCGGATGTCTTCAGGAACAGGATCTTCCCGATTCTGGACAAGGGGGAGAAGGTGTTCCTCATCGTGATAGACAACTTCAGATACGACCAGTGGAAGATGCTGGCGGCTGACATCGGCGAGCTGTTCGACATTGACGAGGATATGTATATGAGCATCCTGCCTACCGCCACGCAATACGCCCGGAACGCCATCTTCAGCGGTCTGATGCCCAACAGGATTGCCGAGATGTTTCCGGAGCTCTGGGTGGATGAAGACGAGGAGGAGGGCAAGAACCTGAACGAGGAGCCGCTGATACAGACAATGCTCGACAGATACCGCAAGCGATACAGCTTCAGCTATCACAAGGTGAACGATTCGCAGGGCGCCGACCGGTTTATGGAGCACTACAACGAATGCAGGGAGAAGGACCTGAACGTGCTGGTAATCAACTTCATCGACATGCTCTCGCATGCCCGGACGGAATCGAAGATGGTACGCGAGCTCGCCAATACGGAGAGTGCCTACCGCAGCATCACACAGAGCTGGCTGCGCCACTCGGTGCTCTCGGAACTGTTCAGAAGACTGTCGCAGGATGACTGCAAGGTGGTGATCACCACCGACCACGGAAGCATCCGCGCCTCGAAGCCCATCAAAATCATCGGCGACCGCAACACGAATACCAACCTGCGCTACAAGCTGGGCAAGAACCTGGCCTGCAATGCCAAGGAGGTTTTCACCATCAGGGACCCGAAAAGGGCACAGTTGCCTGCTCCCAACCTGAGTACATCGTATGTCTTTGCCTACGGAGACGCCTTCTTCGCCTATCCGAACAACTACAATTACTACGTTTCGTACTACAAGGATACCTTCCAGCACGGTGGCATCTCGATGGAGGAAATGCTCATTCCGATCATCACACTGACACCGAGAAAGAGAAATTAAAATTAAAAATTAAATATATGAAGATTAAGATTGATTCATTAGACAACATCCATGCTGCAGCCAAGGAATTCCTGCAGAACATGGGCGACGGCAAGGTCTTTGCCTTCTATGGCAAGATGGGTGCCGGAAAGACAACTTTCGTTAAAGCTATCTGCGAGGAACTGGGCGTGGAGGATGTAATCACCTCGCCTACCTTCGCTCTCGTCAACGAATACACTGCCGGAAACGGCGATCCTATCTACCATTTCGATTTCTACCGCATCAAGAAGATTGATGAGGTGTATGATATGGGATACGAGGATTACTTCTACGGCGGGAACCTCTGCTTCCTGGAGTGGCCGGAACTCATCGAGGACCTGCTGCCGGAGGATTGTACCAAGGTGACCATCACCGTGGAGGAAGATGGAAGCAGAAGCGTAGAATTCTAGAGGCTATTTCGCAAATTCGGATTCTAACAAAAAAGCATACGTCCCGATGCAGCTGATGCCGCACCGGGACGTATTTTTTTTAGTCTTCTGCCCTCTCTTACAGCAGAGCCTCAAACTTTTCCTTGAGAGTTGACTTGTTGGCTGCACCAACAAACTTGTCAACGAGCTGGCCACCCTTGAAGAAAAGGATGGTAGGGATATTGCGAACGCCAAACTCCATTGCGATGTCGTCGTTCTCCTCTACATCACACTTACCAACTACCAACTTACCGTCAAACTCCTCTGCCAATTCTGACACGATAGGAGCAATCTGGCGGCAAGGGCCACACCATGTAGCCCACAAATCTACTACCAATGGCAACTCGCCATTCTTGTAACTCTCGAAATTCTCGGTTGTAATTGTTACTTCCATTTTTCTACCTTTTTTATATAGTTAATAATTCAAATTTCATAAATGGGGGAATTGAAAAAAGCTGAATGTGAAACTTCCTTCAAACTTCTTTCATCAATTGATCTGATACGACATCTTCGGATGGTCGTTGACAAACTGTATCAGCTCCCTGCTCACTCCCACCGTGCGGTCCTGCGCACGCAGCAGCACATTGGTCTTGGTCTCGGCATCGTGAATCTGAAGGAAGAGCTGAGCCTTGCCCTCATCATTCTCCACCAGCGTCTTGATATCATTTACCAGCGTTTCATCTATCACCGTACTATCTACGATGATGGTAAACTTCTCCAGGCGGTTCTCCTTCACGGTCTGGAGATACTCCACGGTGCTGATCTTGAAATCGAGATAGTTGCTGTTGCCGTAACGGGAAACACACTTCGCCGTAACGAAGATGGTACTGCCCTCAACCATGATGCCGCGCCAGTTGCCCCAGTCCTCACCGAAGAGCGCCAGCTCGCCCGAGCCTTCGAAATCCTCGATGGTGACGAAGCCGCACGGCTTTCCGGTCTTGGTGAACTTGGATTTCACCCCGGTGATGATGCCGCCGAACACCACATCCTCCTTCTTGGCAAGCTCCACCTTGTCGCCCAGTTCAGAGCAGTGGGTATTGCAGAGGTTGCGGAGGATGATTTCGTAATCGTCGAGCGGATGAGCCGAGAGATAGATGCCCACGAGCTCACGCTCCCTGTTGAGTCTCTCGATGGTGCTCCAGGATTCTGCTTCCGGAACAGAAGGGGTGGCTATCTCCACCGCCTCTACGCCTCCGAAGAGCGAGGTGGCTGCCTCACGCTGCTCCTGCTGGTAGAGCTGGCCGTATCTTACGAGCGTATCCAGGAAGGTTTCGCCCTTGCCGTTCTTGCCGAAGTACTGCTCGCGGCGGATGCCGAAGCTGTCGAAACCGCCACTCAGAGCCAGGCTTTCGAATGCCTTGCGGTTGACATTGGAGAAATCCACGCGCTCGGCAAAATCGAAGATGGTCTTATAGGGGCCGTTCTTCAGGCGCTCTGCCACGATGGCATCGGCGGCAGGAGTTCCCATTCCCTTGATGGCGGAGAGTCCGAAGCGTATCTCGCCATGCTCGTTCACACCGAAGGCACGGTAACTCTCGTTTACATCCGGTCCCAGGGTCTTGATGTCCATCGACTGGCACTCCTCCATCAGCTTGGTAATCTCGGTGATCTGCGCAAAGCGGCGGGTCATCAGCGCTGCCATGTATTCGGCTGGATAGTGTGCCTTGAGATAGGCAGTCTGATAGGCTACCCACGAATAGCAGGTGGCGTGCGACTTGTTGAAGGCGTAGGATGCAAACTTCTCCCAGTCGCCCCAGATTTTCTCGAGCACAGCCGGATCGTGGCCGTTCTCCTGTCCCTGCTTGATGAACTTTGGCTTCATCGCATCTACGATAGCCTTCTTCTTCTTACCCATCGCCTTACGGAGGGCATCCGACTCGCCTCGGGTGAAGCTAGCCAGCTGGCGGGAAAGGAGCATCACCTGCTCCTGATACACCGTGATGCCGTAGGTATCCTTGAGGTATTTCTCCATGCAGGGGATATCATAGGTGATGGACTGCTGGCCGTTCTTGCGGGCGATGAAGTCGGGGATGTAATCCATAGGTCCCGGACGGTAGAGGGCGTTCATGGCGATGAGGTCCTCGAAAACCGTAGGCTTCAGCTCGCGGAGATATTTCTGCATACCCGGTGACTCGAACTGGAAGGTTCCGATGGTCTGGCCGCGCTGGTAGAGCTGATAGGTAAGCTCATCATCGATAGGGATGGTATCGAGATCTACGACATCGCCCGTGGTCTGCTTGATTACCTTGCACGCCTCCTTCATCTCGGAGAGGGTCTTCAGACCCAGGAAGTCCATCTTGATGAGTCCGGTGGTCTCGATCACGTGACCGTCGTACTGGGTTACTGCCGTCTTCAGTCCCGGGAAATCAGGGTCATCGGCGGTAGATACAGGCACCCAGTTGCTGATAGGGTCGCGGCAGATGATGAATCCGCAGGCATGGATACCCGTGCCACGGATGGTTCCCTCGAGCATGCGGGCATACTTGATGGTATTGCTCTCGCGAGGGTCGCTGGAGAATTCTGCCTCCTTCAGCTCCGGGGTATATTTGATGGCGTTGGCAAGGTTCATCTTCGCTCCGTCGGGCAGACGGTCGGGAATCGCCTTGCAGAGCGCATTCGCCTTATCCAAAGGCAGCTTCTCTACACGCGCCACATCCTTGATGGAGTTCTTGGTGGCCATCGAACCGTATGTAATAATGTGGGCACAGTTCTCGTGGCCGTACTTATCCATTACCCAGCGCAGCACCTTGCCTCGTCCGTCGTCATCGAAGTCGGTATCGATATCAGGCAGGTTCACACGGTCTGGGTTCAGGAAACGCTCAAACAGCAGGTCGTACTTCAGAGGGTCTATCTTGGTGATTCCCAGGCAATATGCCACTACGGAACCTGCCGCTGATCCACGGCCCGGGCCCACCATCACGCCCAACTCTTCGCGTGCCGCCCTGATGAAGTCGGACACGATGAGGAAGTAGCCCGGGAAACCCATGGTCTTCATCACGTGGAGCTCGAAGTTCACGTGCTCATCCACATTCTCGGGCAGCGGATCGCCATAAAGCTTCCTGGCTCCCTCGTAGGCGAGGTGGCGCAGGTATTCTGCCTCAAACTTGATGCGGTATATCTTGTCGTAGCCGCCCAGACGGTCGATTACCTTCTGACCTTCCTCGGGCGGCAGCTGGTTCTCTCCATTCTCATCAGTGGTAAACTCCCTGTAGAGGTCTTCTTCCGATACCTTCTGGCGCAGCTGCTCCTCGGTACCAAAGCTCTCAGGAATGGGGAAGAACGGCATGATAGGACCGTGGTCGATGCTGTAGAGCTCTACCTTGTCCAGCACCTCGAGGGTATTCGAGAGCGCCTCGGGCACATCAGCGAACACTTCGTTCATCTCCTCGCGGGTCTTGAACCACTCCTGCTTGGAGTAGCGCATGCGGTTAGGATCGTCCAGGTCCTTGCCGGTGGCGATGCAGAGCAGATGGTCGTGCGCCTCGGCAGTCTCCTTGTCCTCGAAGTGGCAGTCGTTGGTGCATACGAACTTGATGCCGTATTCCCTGGCAAACTCGATGAGCACCTTATTCGCCCTCTGCTGCAGTTCGTAAGCCTCGCGGTTGGCGAGCAGGCTCGGATCATCGGGCACCTTGTGGCGCTGCAGCTCCAGGTAATAGTCATCGCCGAAGAGATTGTGATACCACTCGCATGCCTCACGGGCTCCGGCGATATCGCCCTTCAGGATCTTGGCTGGCACCTCGCCGGCGATACATGCCGAGCAGACGATGAGGTCTTCGTGATACTTCTCCAGGTCGGCACGGTCGGTTCGAGGACGCATGTAGTATCCATCTATCCACGAATTGCTCACCAGCTTGATGAGGTTCTTGTATCCGTTATAGTTCTTGGCGAGCACGATGAGGTGGTAGCCACTCATATCGCCCTTGTCCTTCTCGCGGTCGCCCTTGGTGCGTCGTGCCACATACATCTCGCAACCGATGATGGGCTTGAAGGGTTCGAGTCCCTCCTTCTTGCGGTCTTTGTTGACCTTTCCACAATAGTCAACCAGCTCCTTGATGCCGAACATCACACCATGATCGGTTACAGCCATACCCTTCATGCCATCCTTGATGGCCTTGTCCACCAGACGTGGAATCTTGGATTGGCCATCGAGGATGGAGTACTGTGTATGGACGTGTAAATGAACAAAATCTTCCATTTTTTGCGTTAAAATTCGTAATTTGACAACAAAGTTACTGCTAAAAGTTGATATTGCCAAAAGAAATGGGAGAAAAATTTGCAAAAACGATAAAAATGACGTATCTTTGCACCGAAAATAAAAACGTAAACCTTTCTCATGGGACAAAAAATCAAGAAACTAAAAAAGATAAGAATTCACCGTGAGGGCACCGACCAGCTGGTGTTCTGCGGTATAGCACTGGTGGCTGTCGCAGCTGTACTGTGGATGGCCTTCGACAACAAGATACCTTTTTGGGCATTCCTTGTGGTCTTCGGTGTGGTATATGGTATCGTGCTCAACTTCTACCGATGCCCGATCAGATTCCTGAACGTGGAAGATACCGAGAAACTCGTAGTAGCTCCTGCCGACGGCAAGATTGTGGTGATAGAGGAAGTAGATAATGCACCTTACTTCAACGACAAGCGACTGATGATTTCCATCTTCATGAGCCTCTGGAACGTACATGCCAACTGGTTCCCGGTGGATGGCAAGGTGAAGTTCGTTAAGCACGAGGAGGGAAAGTTCATGAAGGCATGGCTGCCTAAGGCGAGCGAGGAGAACGAGCATGCCGACACGATGATCACTACCCCTGAGGGCGTGGATGTATTGTGCCGACAGATTGCCGGTGCCGTAGCCCGCCGCATCATAACATACGCCAAGGAGGGAGAAGAGTGCTACATCGATGAGCATCTCGGATTCATCAAACTGGGTTCACGAGTGGATGTGTATCTGCCTCTCGGCACGGAAGTATGCGTGAAGATGGGACAGTCAACCACAGGTGATCAGACAATCATAGCAAAACTGAAATAAGAAAATGAGTATTAAGAAGCATATTCCAAACACGATTACCTGCTGCAACCTCATCTCAGGCTGCATCGCTACATCGTTTGCCTTCGGAGGAAATCCCGAAATGGCACTGTTGTGGATTATCATTGGAGCTGTTTTTGACTTTTTCGATGGTATGAGCGCCCGTTTGCTGCATGTTTCATCGCCTATTGGCAAGGAGCTGGACTCGCTTGCCGACGATGTGACCTTTGGCGTGGCACCCGCCACCATCGTATTCTCACAACTCTTTGTAATGGAGTATCCGGAGTTTCTGGAGCCTTTGCGCCCCTGGTTGCCATACGTAGCTTTCATCATCGCAGCTTTCTCTGCCCTGAGACTGGCGAAGTTCAACCTGGATGAGCGCCAGACTACCTCTTTCATCGGCGTACCTACGCCAGCCAATGCGCTGTTCTGGGGTTCGCTGGTAGTAAGCAGTCCTGGCTGGATTACCAACCAGAGCTGGTCGGTATATCTCGTGCTGGCGCTGATTTTCATCACCAGCTTCCTGCTGGTATGCGAGTTGCCGCTGTTCGCCCTGAAGTTCAAGCAGTGGTCGTTCAAGGGCAACGAGGTGAAGTATTGCTTTGCCGGTTTCGCCATCGCCGTTCTTGCGGTATCTGTGGCTGCCGAAGGAGCAAGAGGATTCCTGGAGGGATGGTGGCCTATCATCCTGGTGTACGTCCTTCTCTCCTGGATGATGTTCCTGAAGAAAAAATAAAAATATAGGTTTTGTCATTTCCTTTTCAAGGAAAGGCGTTAATTGTTAGTATAGGCATCAGCTTTCTAACAAAGATAAAAAGATTAAGGAATAACAAAGGCTTACTTCCGGCGGGAAGTAAGCCTTATCTTTTTTATATGATCTCTGCTGATTAGTTGTGTACGAGTGTACCAATCTCTTCACCTTCCATCACCTTCTTCAGGTTGCCTACTACATCCATATTGAATACGTAGATAGGAAGGTCGTTCTCCTTGCACATGGTAGTAGCCGTGAGGTCCATCACCTTCAAGCCCTTGGTGTAGATTTCATCATAGGTGATGTCCTTGAACTTGGTAGCGGTAGGATCCTTCTCTGGGTCGGCGGTATAGATACCATCCACACGGGTACCCTTGAGCATCACGTCTGCCTCGATCTCGATACCACGGAGAGAAGAACCGGTATCGGTAGTGAAGTATGGGCTTCCTGTACCTGCTGAGAAGATACAGATGTAGCCGTCTTCCATTGCCTCGATGGCCTTCCACTTGGTGTAGAACTCACCGATAGGCTCCATGCGGATAGCTGTAAGCACCTTGTTCTTCACGCCCAGTGCCCCGAGGGCACTGCTTAAGGCGAGAGAGTTGATGACGGTAGCGCACATACCCATCTGGTCGCCCTTCACACGATCGAATCCTTTCTGGCTTCCGCTCAATCCACGGAAAATGTTACCACCACCGATCACGATACCGATCTGCACGCCCATCTCGTGAACTTCTTTAATCTGCTTAGCATAATCACTCAAGCGCTCAGGGTCGATGCCGAAGCTCTGCTTGCCCATCAGGCTCTCACCGCTCAACTTCAGAAGAATTCTTTTAAACTTTGCCATAAATATCTTGTTTAATGTTTATTGTTTCATATTTGCTGAAGGAATCAGGAACCTGATTTCGCCGAAGGCATACGACTGGATCATTCCCTTCCTGTCGTGAAGGATGAGATGTCCGTCATCCTCAACCTCTACGAAGGCGCCCTCGAACTTGCCGTCAGCATCCTCGTACCAGTGGAATCCCTTTCTGCGATAGAGCGAGAGATGATAGATGCCCGAAACATCCATATAGTCAGCACGGCGGAGCAGCTCATAATACTTTTTGAATGCCTCGATGATCTTCTGCAGCACCTCTTCCCTATCCACCTCGTGACCCAGAATCTGAGCCAGGGAAACCGGATTGGGCGCATCGCTGTGGAACTCGGTCTGGTTGATATTCACCCCGGTACCGAAGATGCATCGCTTGATGCCCTTGGAATCGACAGAGGTCTCTATCAGCGTGCCGCTGATCTTCCTGTCGTTCCAATATACATCGTTCGGCCATTTCAGCGTAATGCCGTCGGTATAGGTATCCAGGGCATCCTTGACAGCGAGCGCTCCTGCCTCTGAGAGCAGGAACTGCTGGCGTACGGGCACCCAGGTAGGAGTCATCAGCATACTGAAGAGGAGGTTCTTGCCCGGTTCGCTCTCCCAGGTATGCGTGCCCTGTCCTCTACCTGCTGCCTGATAATCGGCTACAGCCACGATGAGGGTATCGTCCTCGCAGGTTTTCATTCCCTTCAGGAAGGTATTCGTAGAATCCACTTCCTGCATTCTTATGATCTTTGTTTCCATTTTCACCTTATTATATATAATAGACTGAACTTCGCAAGTACCTCCCCCCTACGCCCTGTAAGGGCAGAAGCTTTCAGGTACCAGCATCGAATCTAAAGTATCAGCATCGGATTGAAGGCATCCTTGAGATGCTGCAGACTCTTCACCTGATGTTCGCTTCCCACGATAGAGATGACATCGAAGCGCAACTCTTTATCCACCTGGCATTCCTTGACATAAGCATTGGCAGCTATGGCAAGATTCCTCATCTTGCCCCGGGTAACAGCCTCTTCGGGCTGCTGGTATTCCTCGCCGGTGCGGGTCTTCACCTCTACCACCACCAGGGTATTGCCATCGGGCGTATAGGCAAGGATATCCAGGTCGCGGCGGCCTAGCCTCCAGTCACGATCTATGATGGTATAGCCCTCATCTTCCAGATAGAGCGCTGCCTCATCTTCTCCCCATTTGCCCAAATCATTATGTTCAGCCATAGATTATTCTCTTTAGTTTACCTCTGGCGGCATCATTTTCCGCCCAAAAGGCACTATTACTATGCAAAAATAATACTTTTCTTTCATCCATCAAAGTTTTTTATGTATTTTTGCACAAAAATAGAAAAAGAGAAATCATAAAGAATGGAAATATGGAAGACAATCTGAAAAAAGACGAAGAATATATGCGCCGTGCGCTGATGGAGGCGCAGGCGGCATTCGACGAAGACGAGATTCCGGTAGGTGCCGTCATCGTTTGCAGGGACCGCATCATCTCGAGAGCCCACAATCTTACGGAGATGCTTACCGATGTTACCGCCCATGCCGAGATGCAGGCGATTACATCCGGAGCGAACATGCTAGGCGGAAAATACCTGAAAGACTGTACCCTCTATGTCACCGTAGAGCCGTGCGTGATGTGCGCCGGAGCCTTGGGATGGTCGCAGATCAGCCGCGTGGTGTATGGCGTCGGAGATGAAAAAAGGGGCTATACCAAATATGCGCCCCAAGCGCTGCATCCTAAGACAACAGTTACATCGGGCATATTGGAAGATGAGTGCCGCGCACTCATGCAGCAATTCTTTGCCAGAAAAAGATAAGGCTGTTTCAAACTACACACACAAAAAAAAGATGATGCACCGTTTCAGTGCATCATCCTTTTTATATTTTCAGCTTGATGCACTGTCTCAGTGCATCAACATTCGTTTCTACCTGATACTCCGTTACTTCACGAGAACAACCAGGTACTTGCTGGTGCTCCAGAAGATCTGAGAGTTGGTGATGCGGAGCGTATATTGCTTGTTGGCATCACGAACCAGAGTATAAGAGCTTGAAGGATGAGTAGTGAGCAACTTAGCTGACTTAGAGTAGAGCTTGATCTCAGAAAGCTCACGGATATCTACCTTTGTAAAGTAGCCCTTATTGAAGTTACCGGTCATCACCTTGCCATCCTCCATGATGTGCTGGTTCTTCAGCTCCTTCTTGGTACCGAATACATACCATGCTGTGTTGAGCTGCTTATCCTGAGCATTGATCACCTCAGTCTTCTTACTGCTTTCCTTGGTAAGGTCGCTTGTCTTGGTGTTCAAGTTGTTGATCGTCTCATCAAGAGCAGCAATGTGGATATCCTTGCTATCCAACTCCTCACGAAGTGCCTGGAGCTGCTTCTCCTTCTCAGCCAGCTGCTTCTGCAGGTTCTCGATGGTCTTCTTGAGCTGGTCGCCCTGGATAGAGCTGTTAGCCAACTGCTTCTGCAACTTAGCGAGGAGCTCCTTGTTCTGCTTCATGCGAGTAGCGATGAACTGCACATCCTCCTTGAGTTTCTGTCTCTTGCTGGCACCCTCGCCATTCTTCAAGAGCACCACACGGTTCTCGGCCTCATTAATCTGGTTGAGACCATCCTCAATCTCATTCAGAGTGCCCAGCATATCATTCAGTTCGCTATCCTTCTGCGCAATGATGCTGTTGAGCGAATCTGATTGAGCCGCATTATTAGCGGCATTGTTCTTACCGTTGTTACATCCAGTTAAAACAAAGGCTGCGAGGCATGCCATCATTAATAGCTTTTTCATAATCCTTCTCCTTTTTGTTAATTTTATGATTAATACTTTTTATTTATTATTCTTACGCTCTTCGCGTCGCTTTTCCTTCAATTCCTCCTTCAGTCGCTTGGGATCCTTACCCGCCAGTACGATGACGAACTCACCGCGCGGCTCTGTTTCCTGAAAGTGAGCGATTACCTCGGCAAGGCTTCCACGCACACTTTCCTCATGCAGCTTCGAGATTTCACGGCAGCAGCTCACCTGTCTGTCTTCTCCAAAAACCTCGGCAAACTGCAGCAAGGTCTTCACCACTCTATAGGGTGACTCGTAGAAGATCATGGTACGCACCTCATCCTTGAGCGATTCCAGATAGGTTTGTCTGCCCTTCTTCTGCGGGATGAATCCCTCGAAGCAGAATCTGTCGCAAGGTAATCCGGACGACACGATGGCTGGGATACAAGCCGTAGGTCCCGGAAGAGTCTGCACGGTGATGCCTGCTTTCGCAGCCTCACGAGCCAGATAGAAACCAGGGTCGCTGATGCCTGGGGTTCCTGCATCACTGATCAAGGCGATAGTCTCACCAGCCTTCAATCGCTCTACGATGCCAGCCGATGTGCCATGCTCATTAAACTTATGATGCGCCACTAATCGATTTTTAATATCGAAATGCTTAAGCAGGACGCTCGATGTCCGAGTGTCCTCAGCGAGCACCATATCTGCCTCTTTCAAGACCCGGATGGCTCGCATTGTCATGTCCTCCATATTGCCTACTGGAGTCGGTACGATATATAATATGCCCATAAGTGGGTACAAATGTAGTTAATTAATCTTTCATAGCAAAAAAAAACTGCGTATCTTTGCATTTTTTAAAACCTTATTAGTAATTTTGTCCCCGAAATGACTGAAATACTGAATGGGGAGGCACACCGCCCCGGAAGAATTGAAGTGGTGTGCGGATCGATGTTCTCCGGAAAAACCGAGGAACTGATCCGAAGAATGAAGCGTGCTAGCTTCGCCAGGCAGAAGGTGGAAATCTTCAAGCCGGCGATGGATACCCGCTACTCCGAAGACAATGTAGTGAGCCATGATCAGAACTCTATCCGATCGACTCCTATTGACTCTTCCGGATCGATATTGCTATTGGCTTCTGATATCGACGTGGTCGGTATCGACGAGGCGCAGTTCCTGGACAATGGATTGGTGGAGGTCTGCAACAAACTCGCCAACCGCGGCGTACGCGTCATCGTGGCGGGTCTGGATATGGATTTCAAGGGGGTTCCCTTCGGTCCGATTCCGGCTCTCTGTGCCATCGCCGACGAGGTGACCAAGGTGCATGCCATCTGCGTGAAGTGCGGTGCACTGGCATACGTCAGCCATCGACTGGTGGCTAACGACAAGCGTGTACTCCTGGGTGAGCAGGATGAATACGAGCCGCTCTGCAGAGACTGCTATCAGAAAGCCATCAGCCAGGAGAAATAGAAGAACGAAGAGTGAAGAACGAAAAGTGAAGAATTCAACAGCTTTGCCAATCATAATGTTCAAAGTTCCAAGTTCAAAGTTCAAAATTCAAAGTTCAAAGTAAATGAGTAAGGAGATTACATTCGATAAGTTCATCAGATGGGCTGGTATTGTTACCCTCGTCATCGCAGTACTCTACATCACCAACTATCTGAGTGGCGTACTGCTTCCTTTCTTTATAGCATGGTTTTTCGCATACCTGCTCTATCCCGTCGTGAAGTTCATCGAGAAGAAACTCCATGTCAAGGTCCGTGCCATCTCCATCCTGTTGGCGATGGGAGCAGCGATTGCCATCGTGGGAGGTGTCGTCTGGCTCATCATCCCGCCGATGATCGACCAGTTTGACAAACTGGGAGAAGTGTTGACCCGATGGGTTCATCAAACCACCCATACCAACAATCTCACGATGCTGATCAAGGAGTGGCTGCAGGACAATCAGATCACCATAGAACGATTCTTGAAGAGCAAAGACTTCAGCGATGCCCTGAAGACCACGATGCCGAAGGTATTCTCTGTTGTGAGCCAGACGGCAACCGTACTGATGAGTATCGTGGCATCCATGATTACCTTATTATATATGTTCTTCATCCTGCTCGATTACGAAACTCTGACAGCCAACTGGGTGCGCATCTTCCCGAAGAAGAACCGTCCGTTCTGGACAGCACTGATGAAGGATGTAGAGCGCGAGCTCAACAACTATATCCGAGGTCAGGGAATGGTGTCGCTCTGTATGGGCATCATGTTCTGCATCGGCTTCACCATCATCGGTTTCCCGATGGCGATAGGTCTGGGCATCCTGATCGGCATCATGAATCTGGTACCGTATTTTCATACCTTTGCCCTCATTCCTACGGCATTCCTGGCGATGCTCAAGGCGGCAGATACGGGACAGAACTTCTGGGTAGTCTTCGGACTGGCGGTATTGGTATTCTGCGTAGTTCAGGTGATTACGGATATGGTGGTTACGCCGAAGATCATGGGCAAGGCGATGGGCTTGAACCCAGCCATCCTGCTCCTGAGTCTTTCGATATGGGGTGCTCTGCTGGGCTTCCTGGGGCTGATTGTTGCCCTTCCGCTCACCACCCTTCTCATAGCTTATTGGCAGCGGTATGTAACAAGAGAAAAGCCACAATATGAAGAGAATTTAGGGCAGGATCCACCGGAAACTGCCACTGAAACGGGTAAAATAGAAGAAAAACAATAAAAAAACGACTAAATATTTGGTGATTTCAAAAAATAGTCGTACCTTTGCACTCGCTTTTGAACATAAAGTTAGAGATTGACTCGCTAGCTCAGCTGGTAGAGCACAACACTTTTAATGTTGGGGTCATGGGTTCGAGCCCCATGCGAGTCACAGTCTCAGAAAAGGACTTTCCGTTAAGGGAAGTCCTTTTTTCGTATGTGGGTTTGGAAAGCGGATTCTTTTAACTCTCATTAACCAAAAACAGATGCAAGATTCTTGCTGTTCTGCGTTTTATATAATGGAATGTAGGGCAAAAATGCCCTCGGATACCCAAAGGTGCCGGAAAGATTCCCACATAGAAACAAAAAATTAGAATAAAATAAAATTTCATAAGACAAAAATAACAAAAGACAAAATAAAATTTCATAAGACAATGAAGAAAATTACATTATTCTCAATCTTGGCTGTACTCTTTGCAGCTATGTCATTCACCTCTTGTAACACAGACGGTGACAGTGGTATGAACTTCCTGACCCTTGAGCAGCAGAAGAGCTACCAGCAGGCCATGTCATTAGGTTCATATAACAACATGACCATTCTCTACGAAAAAAAGAATGATGCCAACGTAAAAAATCAGGTTGATTCCGTTGCATCATCTTGCAGCATCAGCATGTACGGCGACAGCACCATGACAATGACCCACTTCCCTGTGGCTGCACTCGCAGAGCACATCAATAACAAGGATTTGGCTGCTGCCATCGCTAAGGAGAATCCAAGAACCATCAAGTGCAAGTATAATGTAATGCCAAACAGTACTTCTGAAGTAGCTTACTTTATTGCTTGCCCTAATGCTGTCGAGTTGAATCTGGCTTATGGCACAGACAACAAGAGCCACAAGGTAGTGCTTGTTTTCATCCCTAGCCAGAGGTATTACGGCTACTGCACACTTAAAGAGCCAAGACAGCTGGGCTTCCAGTTCTCGCTCTATCAGATCTGGGTGGATGGCAACCAGACCAACTTCGTCCAGAACTCAACCAACTCTTCTAACACCACTGTAAGTTTCCTCTTCCGCAATGCGTGGAAGAAGTAAGAAGAAAGAGCAAGAAAATTCAAATTCAAGACATTAAGTTAATACTCTTTTAAATACAAACAACTTACAAATATATGGTCTGAATTTATCACTCAGCGTGAAAACTACATAAAAGGCGCAATAGCAGGATAGCTATCGCGCCTTACTTTTTTATTCTAATTTTGCTTCCGAAAATTCTGATTTCGAAATTCTATCCTAATCTTTCTTCCAGAGCCTGCTCATATCCTCCAAGCTCTTGCCCTTGGTTTCAGGTACCAGCTTCCATACGAAGATGGCTGCAACGATACAGATGGCACCATACAGACCATAGGTAAACCAATGACCGAAATCATCGCCCGGAGTCAGGTGCATATTGAACATCGGTACAAAGGTAGAGCTGACGATGAAGTTGAATATCCACTGGAAAGCTACAGCAATCGCCACAGCCGCACCACGGATGGTATTCGGGAAAAGCTCAGCGATAAGCACCCAGGCAATAGGTCCCCAGGAGAACATAAAGCTGGCACTATATACCATGATACTCAGCATGGTAACCGTACTCAAGGCTTCATTTCCAAAGGTCAAGGCTACGCCCAAGGCTCCTGCTGCCATGCCGATGGAACCAAAGATAAGCAATGGCTTGCGACCCAGCTTCTCTACCGTAAAGACGGCTACCAGCGTAAACGAGATATTCACAATACCCATGATGACGGTCTGAACCATCGGATTACCCATTCCCATATCCTGGAAGATACGAGGCGCATAATAAAGCACCGCATTGATACCCACTGCCTGCTGGAATACAGAAAGCATCACGCCCACAAAGATACACATAAAACCGTAAGAGAAGAGCTTCTCGGTCTTCACGGTCACCGTATTCCTGATATCGTGGATAATCTCACGTGCCTTCTCTGAACCATTGATCTTGGCAAGCACGCCGTATGCCTTCTCATCCTGTCCGATCATCACGAGATAACGAGGAGTCTCAGGTACGAAGCAGATCAGGAAGGTGAACAGTCCTGCCGGAACCATCTCGCTACCAAACATATATCTCCAGCCCGTCTCGATGGTCCACTGCGCATCCACCATATTGGCGATGGCACCCGCAGCATCATAGATAGGATTGGCATGGGGACCCATAATGATGAAATTGACGAAGTAAACCACCAGCTGACCGAAGATGATGGCAAACTGATTGCAGCTCACCAACATACCGCGCATATTGCTCGGAGCGATTTCGCCGATATACATCGGACAGATGGCTGAAGCCATACCTACACCGATACCACCCAGCACACGATAGAAGTTGAATACCACCAGCAACGTCCAGTCGGCATGTCCCTGAGGCAGGAGATAAGATTCCGGTTCCATGGATCCCCAGGCTGAGAGGAAGAAGCAGACACCCGCAAAGATGAGCGAGCGCTTGCGACCCAGCCTGCTGGCGAAAAGACCGGAAAGCGAACTACCGATGATACAGCCGATCAGCGCACTGGAAGAAGTGAATCCGTGCATCACATCGGTGTATTCGAAATCACCGGCACCCTTGAAGAATGCCTGCAAACCCTTCTCGGCACCTGATATCACTGCGGTATCGTAACCGAAAAGCAAGCCACCCAATACGGCGACCATCACAATCGAGAAAAGATAGGCCTTAGAGCCCGTTTGTTGTTGTTCCATTTTACTATAGGTTATTTTTTTATTTGTTTATTTTTATATTTTTATCTGTTTATTTTAAAATAATACGCATAATCTGCACATTTCCCCTATTTTTTTTGTAAATTTGCAACCAAAATAAGAGCACATAGATATTACGTAATATGAACATCGCAGAATTCTTACATCAGAAGGGCGACAAAAGAGGCTTCTCTTTCGAGGTTTTGCCACCTCTCAAGGGTAATGGCACTGCGGCTCTCTTCCGCACCATCGACAGCCTCAAGGACTTCGACCCACGGTTTATCAACATTACCACACACCACAGCGAGTATGTTTACAAGGAACTGGAAAACGGTCTCCTCACTCGTCAGCGTGTGCGTCGCCGCCCTGGCACCGTTGCCATCGCAGGCGCAATCCAGAACAAGTACGACATCCCTGTCATCCCTCACGTCATCTGTAGCGGTGCCACGAAGGAAGACATCGAATACGAATTGCTCGATCTCCAGTTTCTGGGCATCAGCAATATCCTTGTGCTGAGAGGCGACAAGGCGAAGGAAGACCGACAGTTTACTCCAACAGAAAACGGTCATTCCAATGCCACCGACCTGCTGAAGCAAGTAAACCAGTTTAACGACGGTTTCTTCTTCGACGGCACCCCGATCAAGCATCCGGGTGATAAATTCTGCTGTGGCGTAGCCTGCTATCCGGAGAAGCACGAAGAGGCTCCCAATCTGGAGATGGACATGCAGCATCTCCTGGAGAAGCAGCAGTTGGGCGCTGACTATGCCATCACCCAGCTCTTCTACGACAACGAGAAATTCTATGCTTTCGTAGAGAAGGCTCGCCAGATGGGCATCACCATCCCTATCGTTCCGGCGCTGAAGCCATTCGCCAAGCTGAGTCAGCTCACCATGGTACCAAAGACCTTCCATTGCGACATCCCGGAAGCTCTGGCGCAGGAGGTTTTGAAGTGCAAGAGCGATGAAGATGCCAAGGCGCTCGGTATCGAGTGGACAACTGCCCAGGTGAAAGATCTCTTCGATCACGGATACAATCATATCCATTTCTTCACCGTTTCGGCGGTGGATAGCGTGAAGCAGATAGCTAAAATTTTATTTTAAAGTTCAATGTTCAATGTTAAATAGTGAAGTGATAGGTCAGCAAGATATATGGAACCGTCTGATGGAGATGGTTCAGGAGAATCGTGTGCCTCATGCACTGATGTTCTGCGGTCCACAAGGTTGTGGAAAACTGGCAGTGGCGCTGGCTTTTGCCAGTTATCTGCTGGGCGATTCCCCGATGCTGAGAAAATGGGAGCATCCCGACCTGCATTTCACCTTCCCTACCATCAAGACATCCGAGATGAGCGGCGACCATACGCCCGTAAGTCTCGATTTTATGAAAGAATGGCGTGAGATGCTCCTCCAGGAAGGTCCGTATGTGCTGATCAGCGACTGGATGCAGCGCATGGGCAAGACTGATGCCGACTTCAACAAGCAGGCTATCATCACCGCCGATGAGACCGACAATCTTTCGAGAGAACTGAGCATGATGTCGAGTCAGGGCGGATACAAGATCAGCCTGATATGGTTGCCGGAGCGTATGAACCTCACGAGTGCCAACAAGATATTGAAACTGCTGGAAGAGCCGCCTCATCAGACACTCTTCCTCCTGGTAAGCGAACAACCGGAACTCCTGCTCGAAACCATCAGAAGCCGTGCACAGCGTATCGACCTGAAGAAGATTGAAACTTCCGAGGTGGAGAAAGCGCTTATAGAGCGAAGAGCGCTAGATGCAGAATCAGCCCACCGCATCGCCCGAATCGCCAACGGCAACTGGAACCATGCATTGGAGGAGCTGGACTCTGGCAATGAAAACCGCCAGCATCTGGATATGTTCATCATGCTGATGCGCCTCTCCTATATGCGCAACATCCACGACCTGAAGAAGTGGAGCGAGGTAGTTGCCACCTTCGGCAGAGAGAAGCAGAAACGAATGCTCGATTACTTCATGCACATGCTGCGCGAGAGTTTCATGTATAATTTCCGCCAGCCGGAACTCAGTTATATGACACAGGAGGAGGAGAATTTCGCCAGGAACTTCGCCCGATTCATCAACGAGGCGAATATCATCGACATCTCCAATCTCTTCGAGGAAAGCAAGCGATTCATCGCCCAGAATGCCAACCCGAAAATCGTGTTCTTCGACCTGGCGCTGAAGAATATCGTTCTGCTCATCAGAAAATAAAGGAAATACATCCCGAAAGGGCAATATATATATTAATCAATAATAATAAATAGAATACATCGTGGATTATAAAAATATGAAATTCAAAATGTGGAATGGCTGCGATAGAGGTCTATGCTGCAAGGCTGTGGGACGACAGGACCGACAGCTCAACACATACGACTGGCTAGCCGACGTGCCAGGAAACGCTGAGAGCACCGACCTGGTGGAAGTGCAATTTAAAAATACCCGAAAGGGATATTATCACAATGTTAACAACCTCGACCTCAAGAAGGGCGACATCGTGGCTGTAGAGGCAAACCCGGGTCATGACGTGGGTGTAGTAACATTAACCGGCCGACTGGTAAAACTGCAGATCAAGAAGGCAAATCTCAAGTCACAGGATGACATCAAGCGCATCTACCGACTTGCCAAGCAGGTGGACCTCGACAAGGCAAAGGAGGCCAAGAGCCGCGAACACGACACTATGATCCAGAGCCGTCAGATAGCCAAGGACCTGGGCCTGAAGATGAAAATCGGCGACGTGGAGTATCAGGGCGATGGCAACAAGGCCATCTTCTACTATATCGCTGATGAGCGTGTAGATTTCCGCCAGCTCATCAAGGTACTTGCCGATACCTTCCATGTCCGTATCGAGATGAAGCAGATTGGTGCACGTCAGGAGGCTGGCCGTATCGGCGGTACCGGTCCTTGCGGCAGAGAGCTCTGCTGCGCTACCTGGATGAAGAACTTCGTAAGTGTGAGCACCAATGCCGCACGCTACCAGGACATCTCGCTCAACCCTCAGAAGCTGGCTGGTATGTGCGCCAAACTGAAGTGCTGCCTCAACTACGAGGTAGATAACTATGTAGAGGCAAGCCGAAAGATGCCACCTAAGGATGCCGTGCTTCAGACTGCCGACGGCGAGTTCCATCAGTTCAAGGTAGATATCCTTGCCGGACTCATCACCTACTCTTCTGACAAGAACCTGGCTTCCAACCTGGAGACCATCACAGCAGAACGTGCCAAGGAAATCATTGAGATGAATAAACAGGGCGAGAAACCGCTCAGCCTGATGGAGAATGGCAAGATGAAGGAAACTTCCAAGAGTATCGACCTGCTCAATGAGTCTGATCTCAGCCGATTCGACAAAGCGAAGAAAAAGAAGAAGAACAAGAATCGTAATGCGAACCGCCCTGAAAAGGGAGATAACCGTCAGCCAAACGGCAATAACCGCAACAGGGATAATAATAGAAACAAGGGACCTCGCCAGCAGGGAAACAAATCTCAGCAAGGCAATAACAACAAGCCTCAGCAAGGCAACAACAAGCCACAGCAGGGCGAAAATAACAAGCCACAGGAGGACAAGAAGTAAAAATGAAAAGACTGATTCATTTCGTTTTCATACTGGTGGCAACCATAGCCTTCAGCGCTTGCAATCATGCCAAGGTATATGATGAATATGCCCACACGCCGATTGCAGGATGGGAGAAGAACGATACCCTATCGTTCGAAATCCCTCCAATGGCTGCCACCGGCTATTACCGGCAGAGCCTGGGTCTGAGAACCACAGGTGCCTATCCGTTTACGGCATTGACACTCATCGTGAACCAGACCATCTACCCTGCCAACAAGGGCAAGCGTATCGAGAAAACTGATACCCTACTCTGCCAGCTCATCAACCAGCATGGCGAGAACAAGGGACAGGGCATCAGCTACTATCAGTACAACTTCCCTATCAATATCTATAAGATAAACAGAGGTGACTCCATCCATATCGCCATCCGCCATGATATGAAGCGAGAAATTCTTCCGGGTGTAAGCGACATCGGAGTGAAAATAACGAAAAATGACCAATGAGACGTATCTCACTGGTCATTTTTTTTATGCTGTAAAATTCTAGCTTCTTACCAGGTTTCTTCCGGCATCAATACGCAGGAAGATGAAAAGCAGGATGGTAAAGCCCCAGAGCGAACTACCTCCATAACTGAAGAATGGAAGCGGAATACCGATTACCGGCGTCAGTCCCAGCACCATTCCCACATTAATAAATAGGTGGAACAGGAATACCGAGAGCACACAGTAGCCGTATATTCGTCCGAACTTGAAAGGTTGTCGCTCCGCCAGATGTATCAATCTCAATATCAACATCAGGAAAAGCAGCAGCACGCCTGCCGAACCCAGGAATCCTTCCTCCTCTCCTACCGTACAGAAGATAAAGTCGGTATCCTGCTCAGGCACGAACTTCAGCTTGGTCTGGGTTCCGTTCAAGAATCCCTTTCCCTGCAAGCCACCCGAACCGATGGCTATCTCACTCTGATGTACATTATATCCGGCACCCGCCAGGTCTTCGTCTAATCCCAACAGCACGTTGATACGCACTCGCTGGTGAGGTTCCATTACGTTGTTCAGCACGTAATCGGCACTGTAGAAGAAAGCAATACTTCCCATTGCGAATATCGAAATCAGGAAATAGTTGCGGAAGCGGGTCCTCAGACCATGATACACCAGGAATCCGATCATCACCGCACAGAGCAGCAGCTGCACCCATACGATGTCAAACGGAATGATGTAGGTGGAGAAGAGTGCAAAGATGAGCGTGATGCCCACCGAGTAACACAGGATGATGAGAGCATGCTTCCTGTTGCCCGTATAGCTGTTCACCAGTCCTGCCGTGAAGATCTGCACCAGCAGCAGCACCGTGAACTTTCCCACCGAGGTGTAGGTATCCCACATCGTCACGTTCTCGTACTTGATACCCACCACAAAGTAAACCACCATCGAGACTCCGGTAAAGAGGATGGCACCCGGCATTCCCTCGCGGTAAAGCATCAGGAAGAAGGCGGAATAAACCAATGCCGAACCCGTCTCGCGCTGTCCCACGATACATATCATAGGCAAAATGATGATGCCCATAGCCGCCATGAAATGCTTCATCTTATGGATATTGAATCCATAGCTGCACATAAACTTCGCCATAGCCAGCGCCGTAGCAAACTTACCGAACTCGGCAGGCTGCAGTCGCAGCGGTCCCAGCACCAGCCAGGAGTGCGAACCCTTGATGCTATGCGGATTGAATATCGTGGCAAAAAGCAGCAATATCAGCACGGCATAGATCACGTAGGCGAAGGTATCGAAAAAACGGTCGTCCATCATCAGGATGACGAAGCCCAGTGCGATGGAGGTACCTATCCATATAATCTGCATACCCGAACGGGCACCCAGACTGAAGATATCGTTGTCGCCATAGGTATAGCTGGCACCGCAGACACTGATCCAGCCGAAGCAGAGCAATGCCAGATAGATGCCGATGGTCCACCAGTCGAGCGAACGGAGAATACCAGCTGGTTGTTTATTATCTGATTGAGCCATTGTTTTTATTATTCAATGAATTGAAACTGCAGTCTCAGGATAGAAACTGCAGTTTTGATTTGAAACTTCAGTATATTATCTGCTACTAGAGCTCTAGGCTTCAGTATATTATCTGCTGCTAGAGCCGTAGGCAATTCTTCGGGCCTGCATCTGTGCCGCCTGACTTTCAGAAGCTGGAGAAAGCTTTCCCTTCAAATACTGCTCCATCATCAAACCACCGATAGGCACACCATAGTCGGCACCCCATCCACCATTCTCCACATACACGGCGATGGCGATTCTTGGATTGTTCATCGGAGCAAAGCCCATGAATACAGAGTGGTCGTGACCACGGTTCTGAGCTGTACCGGTCTTGCCGCAAGGCTCGAAGTCGTAACGGGAGAGCATCTTGCAGGTACCCTTCAGTGCCGAACTTCTCATACCAGCCACCACATAGTCATAGGCTCTCTTCGAAGCCTTGGTGTAATGACGGCGGGTATAGAGCGTATCGAGCGGTTCGCCCTGCACCTTGCGCACTACATGAGGCACATAGTAATAGCCTCGGTTGGCGATGGTGGCACCCAGATTGGCAATCTGCAGAGGAGTGAGGTTCACCTCACCCTGTCCGATAGAGATACTGATGACGGTCAATCCGTTCCAGGAGCCCTTGTAGGCCTTGTCATAGAACTGTGCATTAGGAATCAGACCTCTCTTCTCGCCCGGCAAATCGATACCCAGCTTATAGCCGAATCCCATACTCACCATATAGTCTTTCCATACGGTCATCGCATTCTGCACCGAGCCATACTTCTTCTTGTTGCCTATCATATAATAAAGTCCCCAGCAGAAGTAACCGTTGCAGGAAGTACTGATAGCATCTACCAGCGCAATAGGCGACGGGTGGCCATGACATCCCACATGCAGACCTTTGTAAGAGAAACCATGATTACATGGGAAGGCTGTGCCCGGAGTGATGATTCCCTCGGTAAGATAGGTCAGCGCCTGGGAAGTCTTGAAGGTAGAACCCGGAGGATACTGTCCCATGATACTACGGTTCAGGAGCGGTTTCCAAGGGTTCTGCGACAGCCACTTGTGCATCTTCCCTCTATTCTTACCCACCAGTCGGCGTGGATCATAGGTAGGAGAAGAAACCATCGCCAGCACCGAACCGTCTCTTGGGTCGATGGCAACGATACTTCCAATCTTGCCCTGCAGCAGTCTTTCGCCCAGCGCCTGGAGGTTGACATCGATACCCAGCGTCAGGTCCTTACCGGCAACAGGTCGTTGGTCGAGCTTTCCATTCTGGTAGCTTCCCTGTATTCTTCCCCGGGCATCGCGAAGCATAATCTTCACGCCCTTGGTTCCTCGGAGCTCCTTCTCGTAATGCTTCTCCAGTCCCAGCTTACCGATATAGTCACCTGGCTGATAGTAGTCATCCTCCTCAATATCGCTTGGCGAAACCTCCCCCACATCTCCCAGTACATGGGCAGCGTATGGATAGGCATATTCTCTCACACTTCGCTTCTGCACATAGAAGCCCGGGAACCGGAACATCTTCTCCTGGAAGACGCTGAAGTCCTTGTCAGAAAGCTGACTCATGAAGAGCTGCTGGGTATATCGCGAGTATCCGGGATTCTTGCTTCTGTCCTTGATGGTCTCCATTCGCTTCTCGAAAGCCTCCTTGGTAATGCCCAGGGAGTTGCAGAAGTCCATCGTATCCAGACGTCCCTCCTGCTCCTTCATCACCACCATGATATCATAGGAAGGCGAATTATACACCATCAGCTTGCCGTTTCTGTCGTAGATAGCGCCACGCGAAGGAAACTCTATCTGCTTCAGGAAGGCATTGGAATCGGCATTCTTCTTATAATCCTCACTCATAATCTGAAGCGTAAAGAGACGAATGGAGTATATGACAACAATTGCTATAGCCACACCACCAATCACATACTTACGCTTATCAAGATTGTAATCCACCATATTATATATATAGCTGAAATTTTTTGTTTGATCTTTTACTGTTCTCTGTCTTGCAGCAAGGTTCTATCCCTTGCGGAAGCTCTCCAATGCCATGATGAGCAGCATCGTGATGGCTGTACCGCCACCGATGCGGAGGAGCCACTCCATCCAATTGAAGAAATTGAAGGTCTCCAGAGTAAAGAATACCAGATTATAAACGAGTACGATAACCAACGTGTAGAGAACATACGAACCGACACCGATGGTGCGCATGGACGGCTCCAGGTCGTCGGCACTGTCTCTTGGCACGAAGAGTTCGAAAAGATAAGGCTGAAGCAGTCCGATGAAGGTCATCGAAGCTGCAGCTACTCCCGGCGTATTGGCAAACACGTCGATACAAAGTCCCATCATGAAGCTCCACAGCATCACCGACCAGCGTGGATGGTTTCTGCGGAAATGGAGTACCATGAAAATATACAGCAAGGGGGTGGCGCAGTTGAACAAGTGGATATGGTTGAACACCAATCCCTGCACCAGCACAAGCACCACGAAGATGCCGAGTCGTTTTATCAAATCTATACTCATTGCTACTTATATATCTCCTCTTACTATGATCTTTTAATTTTTACCTTTGGCATTGCCGTCGGGCATAATACTATCCTGTGCAGCACGCATAATCTGAAGGCGTTCCTTCATCACGGCATCATCGATGACGCAGACATCACGCAGACGGGCAAAGTCGGTAGAAAGTCTCAACTGTACTCTATACGACAATCCATCAGCAGAATTAAACACGTGCAGAATCTTGCCCACTCTTACTCCCGGAGGGAACACAGCCGAATAGCCACTCGTTACTACGTAGTCGCCCAGCTTGAAGTGGGCATGGCGTGGCACCTCTTCCAGATATGCCAGTTCCGAAACGCCCCCCTTCCATCGCAGATAGCCAAAATAGCCTCTGCCCTGGATGGTACAACTGATATTCGACTTCACGTTGAGCACTGGTATCACGATGCTGTAATGCTGAGCCACGAGATACACGATGCCCACCACTCCGGTACCGCTTATCACACCCATATCCTTATGGATGCCGTCAGCGCTACCCTTGTCGATGGTAATCAGGTTGTCTGGCTTGTCCAGGCTGTTGGCCACCACCTTGGCAGGGATGAGTCGGTAATTCTGAAGCAGCGCAAACTGGTCGCGGTGATAGATGGCACTATCCTTGGTTACTCCATAGAGGCTGTCGCTCAGCTGCTGCACCTGCTGCTCCAGATAGGCATTCCGCTGGGTAAGCTCCTGGTTCACCTTGGTCAGGGAGAAGAAAGTCTCCACGTTGGCATCCCATTCATAAATCTTGCCCGTCACGGCATTGGCTGTAGAAAACCACGCACTGCCCTGGTAGCTGTTATACTGGAACAGAAGCACCATGCTCACCACCTCCAGAATCACGAAGACAAACCAATGGTTGTATTTCTGCAAAAACTCTAAAAGGTTGTGCATACTTAAAAAAATGAATCTGTATATGATTAAAATTCCGCAAATGGGCACAAGTGGTCCAGATGCGGAATTTAAATATCTTGAAATTATCTCATCAGGAATGAGAAACGATCCACATTCTTCAATGCGATACCGGCACCCTTAGCCACACTGTGCAATGGATCCTCGGCGATATGGAATGGGATGTTGATCTTGTCCTGAAGTCGCTTGTCGAGACCGCGGAGCAGAGCACCACCACCTGAAAGCCAGATACCGTTCTTCACGATGTCGGCATAAAGCTCTGGTGGAGTATTCTCGAGAGCAGAGAGTACTGCATTCTCTATCTTGGCTACAGTCTTGTCCAGACAGTGAGCAATCTCCTGATAGCATACAGGCACCTCCATAGGGAGCGCTGTGATACGGTTAGGACCGTGAACGATGAAGTCTTCAGGAGCCTCATCTCCCAGATCTGTTAGGGCAGAACCCACATGAATCTTGATACGCTCAGCCATACGCTCGGAAACCTTCACGTTGTGCTGGCGGCTCATATACTCCTGGATGTCGGCTGTCAGGTCATCACCGGCTGTACGGATAGAGTTGTTGGATACGATACCACCCAGAGAGATGACTGCAATCTCGGTGCTACCACCACCTATATCAACTATCATGTTACCTTCTGGTGCCTCTACGTCAATACCGATACCGATAGCAGCAGCCATAGGTTCAAAAATCAAATATACGTCACGACCGTCGGCATGCTCAGCTGAGTCACGTACGGCACGGAGCTCTACCTCAGTAGAACCAGAAGGTACACCAATCACCATACGGAGTGAAGGTGAGAACAATCGGCTTCCTGTATGAACCATCTTGATAAGTCCACGCATCATCTGCTCGCAGGCAGTAAAGTCGGCGATAACGCCATCACGCAGAGGACGGATTGTACGGATGTTGTCATGAGTCTTCTCGTACATCATCTTTGCCTTCTCGCCTACGGCAATCATTTTGTCGGTGCGGCGGTCGAGGGCAACAACAGAAGGTTCGTCCACTACAATCTTATCATCACTGATAATGATGGTATTGGCGGTACCCAAGTCCATTGCGATTTCCTGAATAAATGAAAAAAATCCCATTTGCTAATGTAAATCTAATATTTTAAGCTTAAAATCTTTCCTTTGTAGTCATCTTCCCGTCCCCTCTTTCAAGAGCGGGAAGAGTGCGAGATGAATAAGGTTTACCTCTTTTTTATTACTTGGCAAACCAAGCGTGGATAGCAGTATCATAGTGAGAACTTACGCCGAATGCACGCTCTGCGAACATCTTGCGGTCCTCAATGTCGGTTTCAGCACCCTTCTTCTTCAGGATGTCGAGAAGCACACTATACTCAGCCTTGCTAGGAACGATAACCACATCCTTGAAGTTCTTGGCACCGGCACGAATCAGAGAGATACCGCCGATATCGATCTTCTCAATGATGTCGGCATCGCTGGCACCGCTGGCTACAGTCTGCTCAAATGGATAGAGATCCACGATAACGAGGTCGATAGAAGGAATCTCATACTCCTTCATCTGCTCCTGGTCGCCCTCATTGTCGCGACGGGCCAGGATACCTCCAAATATTTTTGGATGAAGAGTCTTCACACGACCACCGAGGATTGATGGATATGTGGTGACATCCTCAACTTTTTCACATTCATAACCCAAAGATTCGATAAACTTCTGAGTACCACCTGTGCTCAGGAACTTAACACCCTCTTCATTCAACTTGGCGAGCAACTCGTCCAAGCCATCCTTGTGAAAGACAGACACCAAAGCTGTCTTGATCTTCTTTGTTTCAGCCATTGACTTTATATATTACGAATTTTTATATTCAATATGGTTTCTAAAAACGCTGCAAAGATACAAAGAATATTTGAAATACACAAATATTTAATACCTATTATCACATTATTTAAAGGATATTTGCGATAAATCAAGTAATGGTTCAGCCATTTTGACAGAAGCTATTATGCGAATAGGGGGAAAAAAGGAAAAAACAGACAAAATGTCAGAAAAACGCCCAAAAACACGCAATGGGCACGCTATTCGCATCCACGGATTACGATGCCGGAAGCCAGCAAGGCTGAAGCATCATCCAAGGCTGAAAGTCCGGAAGAACTGAAGCCAGACAACAAGAAGTAGAACAAATAATACTTAGAAAGGAGATTAAGATATGACATTCGACAAATTTACAATCAAGGCGCAGGAAGCGGTGCAGACCGCTGTGAACATAGCGCAGAGAAATGGTCAGCAGACCATCGAACCGGTGCATCTTCTCAGTGGTATCATCGAGAAAGCACCTGATGTAACCAACTATATCTTCCAGAAGCTGGGCATGAACGGCTACCAGATTGCCATGCTCCTTCAGCAGGAGATGCAGCACTTGCCTCGTGTGCAGGGTGCCGGTCAGCCATACCTCTCGGGCGATACCAACCAGATATTGATCAACGCCGAGGACATCGCCAAGAAGATGGGAGATGAATTCGTCAGCGTGGAGCCTATCCTCCTCGCTATCCTCAAAGGCAACTCTACCGCTGCCCGAATCCTCAAGGATGCGGGTGCCAACGAGAAGGACCTCACCGCAGCCATCCAGGCTTTGCGACAGGGTCAGAACGTGAAGAGCCAGAGTGCCGACGAGAACTATCAGAGTCTTGAAAAATATGCCAAGAACTTGGTAGAACAGGCTCGCAGCGGCAAGCTCGACCCAGTAATCGGCCGTGATGAAGAGATTCGCCGTGTGCTCCAGATTCTCTCTCGTCGCACCAAGAACAATCCTATCCTTATCGGTGAGCCTGGTACAGGTAAAACCGCTATCGTTGAAGGACTTGCAGAGCGTATCGTCCGTGGCGACGTACCTGAGAATCTGAAGAACAAGCAGCTCTATTCGCTCGATATGGGTGCACTGGTTGCCGGTGCCAAATACAAGGGTGAGTTTGAGGAGCGCTTGAAGAGCGTCATCAAGGAGGTAACCAATGCCAACGGTCAGATTATCCTCTTCATCGATGAGATTCATACCCTGGTAGGTGCTGGCGGTGGCGAAGGTGCCATGGATGCAGCCAACATCCTGAAGCCAGCTTTGGCTCGTGGTGAACTGAGAGCCATCGGTGCCACTACCCTCAACGAGTATCAGAAGTACTTCGAGAAGGATAAGGCACTGGAGCGCCGATTCCAGACTGTGATGGTGAATGAGCCAGACGAGGTAGATGCCATCAGCATTCTTCGTGGTATCAAGGAGCGTTATGAGAACCACCACAAGGTTCGTATTCAGGATGACGCCTGCATAGCAGCTGTCAAGTTATCCGAGAGATATATTTCTGACAGATTCCTCCCGGATAAGGCCATCGACCTGATGGATGAAGCCGCAGCCAAGCTCCGTATGGAGCGTGACTCCGTGCCAGAGGAACTGGATGAAATCACCCGTCACTTGAAGCAGTTGGAAATTGAACGTGAGGCAATTAAGCGTGAGAACGACCAACCTAAGATTCAGCAGCTCGACAAGGAGATTGCAGAGTTGAAGGATAAGGAGCACGACTTCCGTGCAAAGTGGGAAGGCGAAAAGGCTCTTGTTAACAAAATTCAGCAAGACAAGCAGGAGATGGAGAATCTCAAGTTCGAAGCTGAGCGCATGGAGCGTGAAGGCAATTACGAACGTGTAGCCGAGATTCGCTACTCTAAGCTGGTAGCTCTTGAAGAGGATATCAAGAAGATTCAGGAGCAGCTGAAGAGCACCCAGGGCGGTGAGGCAATGATTCGTGAAGAGGTGACTGCCGATGATATCGCAGAGGTAGTAAGCCGCTGGACCGGAATACCAGTAAGCCGAATGATGCAGAGCGAACGTGAGAAACTGCTCCATCTGGAGGAGGAACTCCACAAGAGAGTCATCGGTCAGGACGAGGCTATCACTGCCGTAAGCGATGCCGTTCGCCGCAGCCGTGCCGGCTTGCAGGATCCAAAGCGTCCTATCGCCAGCTTCATCTTCCTCGGTACCACCGGTGTAGGTAAGACCGAGCTTGCCAAGGCACTTGCCGAGTATCTCTTCAACGACGAGTCGATGATGACGAGAATAGATATGAGTGAGTATCAGGAAAAGTTCAGTGTCACCCGTTTGATTGGAGCGCCTCCGGGGTATGTAGGATACGATGAGGGTGGCCAGTTGACCGAGGCTGTTCGCCGCAAGCCATACAGTGTGGTTCTCTTCGATGAGATTGAGAAGGCTCATCCAGATGTCTTCAACACCCTGCTTCAGGTATTGGACGATGGCCGATTGACCGACAACAAGGGTCGTGTAGTCAATTTCAAGAACACCATTATCATCATGACTTCCAATGCGAGCCGTGAGATGTTGAAGAAGACCTTCCGTCCGGAGTTCCTGAACCGTATCGACGACATCATCACTTTCCAGCCATTGACAAAGGATCAGATTGCCAAGGTTGTGGAGTTGCAGATGAACAGAGCCAAGAAGATGTTGGAGCCTCAGGGCTTCGATCTCCGCTGGACTCCAGCCGCCATCGGTTATCTTGCCGAGGTTGGTTACGATCCAGAGTTTGGTGCCCGCCCGGTAAAGCGTGCCATCCAGGATTACGTTCTGAACGATTTGAGCAAGAAGATTCTTGCCGAGGAAGTAAGTCGCGAGAAGCCAATCACCATTGACTACTCAGAGGCAAACGGCATCGAGTTCAAGAATCTCTAAAAGATAGATTTTTATCATTTCTATTATATAAGAAAGGTTCCTTTGGGGAGTAACATCCTCGAAGGGACCTTTTTTCATGCATGCATTCCCCAACTTTTTGGGGAATATTTCCACATAGTTTCCTCATATTCCACACCATTCATTTTTGACACAAAACGCATAAACACCTGATTATTAGCACAAGGCAATTTTTCTCATCTTTTTGGCACGCAGATTGTGACTATGATGATCGGGTTCGATAATGAATCCACAAACAAATAAGTAACATCAATTAGTAACAATTTAAAAAAGATAAGATTATGAAGAAGTTTATGTTTGCAGCTATCGCAGCTTTGGTTATGGTTTCAGTAAGCAACGTTTTTGCATCAAGCAAAATGGTTAGTAACGCTCAGGTTGCTCCTGTTGATACAGTAGCTCCAAATGCACCTTCAGATTCATTGGCAGTAGATGCTCCTGTTCAGCCACAGGCTGCAGCAGAGGATTCTACCCAGCAGGAGAATGCAGCAGAGGAGACTCCAACAACAACAGAAGAGACTCCATTTGCAACAGAGGAGACCACTCTGCAGGAAACTAATGAGCAGAAGGAGACTACAGAACAGCAGCCAGCAGAGCAGCAGACGATTGCTGAATAATAAAAATAGGAAAAAACTGTTCATTTTACAGACGTTATACAAGAAAGAATAGATTAGGTTATTTTTCTTAAAGGTAATAAGACTTATTCAGGATTCCATAGAATTTACATGATTTTCAAATATAAGATAGAATTTTAGGTTCGGTTTAGTGAAAAGTGAAGTCTGTTGGCAGTGATACCAGCAGACTTCTTGCGTTTTTGGAAACCACCTTATACTATCGCTTACCCTCGGCTGAATATGGCACGAGATACACCTTTATTTCATGAGATTTTATTTTGGTTAGGAGAGGTTGTCTATCCACGGACAATCTCCCTCTAAGCTGCGCAAAGCATCAGCCACTTGGCATTGCCAGGCAACAACGGTTCAAAAGGAAATTCTTCAACCATTTTACATTTTCTCCTTCACAAGATACAACACAACTGGCAGGTGATCGCTATAACCATTGAGCCATCTGCCACCAGCTGTGGTACGCAGAGGAGCTCCCTTATACTGTCCTTCCTGCTGAATCAGATAGTCTCTACGGAACACGTGGTGCTTCCAATACTTCAGGCTACTATAATCCTTGTTCTTCGAATCCTTATTCAAAAGACTTGGCGAAAGCACAATCTGGTCAAAAAGATTCCAAGAGCCATTATAAAACAATGTGCCCTTACCTTCCTTAGCCAGGATATTATACCATGGATTGTACATATCATCAGGACCAACCTCAGAGATTTCAGCCTTGGCTTTCAATACCTTGTGCATACTCACATTTGTCGGATCATCGTTCATATCACCCATTACTAAGACCTTCATCTGTGGATTTAAGCGAAGCAGGGAATCCTTTACTACTTTAGTTTGACGAGCGCCACTCTCACGATAGAACGAACCAGAAAAACGGCTAGGCCAGTGACACACAATGACTGCCACATCATCGCCACCCATTTCACCACGTACGGTAAGGAATCCACGAGTCTTATAGGTAGAATCCTTTGCCAATTCCTGGACATAAGGAACCAACTTTACATTCTTGACAGAGAAAAGTGCAGGATTATAAAGTAATGCACAGTCAATACCACGCTTATCAGGGCCCTCAATGTGACAGAATTGCATATTGCGAGCCTTCAAAGGAGGCTGAGCTGTAAGATCTTTCAAGACATTGGCATTTTCAACCTCGGCAAGACCAATGAATGCACATCCCACATGAGGCAACACATCTGTACCCATATCAGCAAGGGCCTTAGACATATTTTTCAATTTATTGGTATACTTCATACCATTCCATCCCTTTGCCGGCAAGTACTCGTAATCATCCTTACCCGTATCATGACAAGTATCAAAGAGATTCTCCTGATTGTAGAATCCAACAGCATACACCTGAAACTGCTTACCACTAGAAGCCTTTGTTTTCTTCTGGGCAATAGCACCTAAACTTATCAAAAGTAAGGCTGCCAAAAATAACATTTGTTTTCTCATACTACCTATTTTAATTAAAGTTATATACTTTACTATTGTGCACACAGCACTCAACTGTGCCATTTTTCGGGCAAAGTTAGTACAAAAACCGCAGATTTCCCCATAAAAATGAATATTTTTTCAGAATTCATTAAATTTTAACCAAAAAGACTTTCTTTTTCAAAAAATTATTTGTTACTTTGCAACATTAAACATATAATTTATAATTATCTTTAGGCAAGAACCTTACAAAGGTACAGTCCAATAAGTAATTATTAATTCTTAATAACGATAAACTATGCAAAAGAAAGTAAACTTAGCAACATTAGCACTCTTTTCCTGCACGCTTGCTATGGCTCAGAATGAAAAAACAGAGCAAAACATAGCACATGGACTGGACGAGAATGCCTTTACCTTCTCGGAGGCACAGTTGGGTGAGGACGATGACATATCTTCGAATGTCACCATCCTCAATTCTACCAGCAACGTTTACGCCAGCAAGGCAGGTTATCTGTTCTCGCCCGTCCGTTTCCGTTATCGTGCCTTTAACCAGAAGTACAATGATGTCTATATTAACGGAACAGCCATGAACGATATGGAGACTGGCCAGTTCAGATTTTCCAATATCGGCGGTTTGAACCGTTTTTCCAGAAATGTGGACTTCTCTTTACCTTTTGAAGCCAACAATTACTCAATGACAGGAATGGCGGGTTCAAACAACTATGATTTCCGCGCAGGAAGCATGCAGGAAGGTCAGTATGCCAGCGTGGCAGCTGCCAACCGCAACTACACACTTCGTGGATTATATACCTATGCCAGCGGCTTCAATGAGAAAGGTTGGGCTATTACTGCCGGATTGACCTATCGATGGGCCAACCGTGGCTACGTAGAAGGAACCTTCTACAATGCGCTCTCTTATTTCTTCGGAGTACAGAAAAAGTGGATGAATGGTCACTCACTGAGCTTCTCTACCTGGGGTAACCCTACAGAAAGAAGCACTCAGGGAGCATCTACCGATGAGGCTTACTGGCTCGCCAACGACTACTATTACAACCCATACTGGGGTTATCAGAACGGACACAAGAGAAACTCACGCGTAGTAAACGACTTTGCACCTTCTGCCATCGCTACATGGGACTGGGACATCAACGACAAGATGAAGCTCACAACTTCTCTGTTTGGCAAGTATTCTATGTATAAGAGTACTAAGCTCAACTATAACAACGCCGAGAACCCACAGCCAGACTACTGGAAGAACATGCCATCGGCTAACTTCTATGTATGGGGAGACTTCCAGAACGGCAACAACGTCTACAACTGGGAGAGTTGGAATAACGCAGTGAACTACTGGCAGGCAAGCAAGTCGAACCGACAGATTGATTGGAATCGTCTCTACTATTCTAACCAGCAGGCTGCAAAGAAGGGGCAGGAAACCATGTACTATCTGCAGGCAAAGCATAATGACAACCTCAATGTCAGTTTGTCATCAACCTTGAATACCAAGTTGACCAAGAAGTCAAACTTGGCTACAGGTCTCATGCTTGGCACCAATAGCAATCGCCATTATCAGACCATGGAGGATATGCTCGGCGGAACCATATTCCACAACGTAAACTCTTATGCTATAGGTGATTATCCTATCACGGACCCACGTGTACAATATGACCTTAACACAGCTGGTCCAAACAACACCGGTAAACTCGTCTATGAGGGTGACAAATTCGGTTACGACTATCGTATCGATGTAAACAAGGCGAATCTCTGGAGCACCTATACCAGCGAATTCTACCGCATGAAGGCAATGCTGAGTGGCCGTATCGGTTATACCGGCATGAAGCGACATGGATATATGCGCAATGGTATGGCAGCCGATAATAGTTACGGCAACAGTGAGACAGCCAACTTCCTGGATGGCGGTATGAAGGGAAGTCTTAATGTAGACTTAGGCAGAGGTCATGCTTTCAGCATTGGCGCTGGCTACGAATGGCGTGCACCTATGGCTAATACTGCATTTATTGCACCAGAAATCAACAATGATTTCGTAACCAATCTCAAGAACGAGCGTATCTTCAGCTCAGAATTCAGCTATCAGTATCGCAATGCATGGTTACACGCCAATCTGAGCGGTTACTACAGCCGATTGGAGAATGTAACCGAGTGGCAGAACTTCTACAACGATGACGAGAACTCATTCACATACGTAAGTATGACAGGCTTGAAGAAGGAATACTATGGTTTGGAGGCAGGTTTGAAGTTCAAGCTCACCTCTTGGCTCGACCTCAAGACCTTGGGTTCTATCAGCGAGGCAAAGAACATTAACAATGTAACAGCCAACTATATGCTTTCCAAGAGTGCTGAGGTTTACACAGACAAGGCTTACGTTCTTGACATGCGAGAGAGCGGCACTCCACTCACAGTGGGAAGTATCGGCTTGAGTACACATCTGAACGGATGGTTCATCGATGTAAATGCTAACTACTACGATCGCATCTATCTCTCTTATTCTCCTAGCTACCGCTACGAGAAAGTGCTGAAGAACCGTCAGTCGGCTCACCAGAAGTATCCGGAGATATTTCCTGCTGTAGTTTCAGAAGATGGAAACAGCTGGTTGCCTGAAGCTGTCGCACAGGCTAAGGGGCATGGCGGTTGGATGGTAGATATGAGCATCGGCAAGAGCGTAAGATTGAAGAAGGGCTCACTCAACTTCAACCTCATGATTACCAACCTCTTCAACAACCAGAAGATGGTTACTGGTGGCTACGAGCAGAACTCACGCTCCGGATATACCCTCACCACAGGCGGAGAGGTCAACAATGTTCGTATTTATCAGTTCTCAAAGAATCCTAAGAAGTATTACGCATTTGGTACCAATGGTATGTTCCAGATAGGATACCGATTCTAAAAACTATATGACAATGAAAAAGATAAAATTCATAGCAATGGCCCTAATGGCAATGACGGGATTGATGCTTGGATCATGTATGGGTGACAGCTACGCTGACCCTGATATGGGTGAGACTATCCCAGCCACGCCATACGGCAACAACCTGCTTAAGGAGAAAAACGTAGTTTCAATTGCACAGCTCAAGAGTGATTATAAGACTACCATCAATGGTGGCGGCTACAAGCTCATTGATAAACCAATGATGATCAAAGGTTACATCACTGGCAATGACATCAGCGGCAACCTCTATCAGGAAGTTGCACTTCAAGATGCATCCGGAGCTATCCTCGTAGACATCAATGCCGGCGGACTGCATGGCTATCTTCCTGTAGGACAGGAGATTCTTATTGATCTCAATGGTCTCTATATCGGCAGTTATGGCAAACAAGCTAAGATTGGCGGCATCTACACCAACCTGAAGACAGGTGCTACATCTGTAGGAAAGATGGACCGCCCTACCTGGCAAATGCACTTCAAGCTTCTTGAGGCGGCGGATGCCAGCAACGTTGAGGCTGAAGAGTTCGACCTTAGCAAGGCAGCCGATGCCACCTACCTGGAAGAAAACTCAGGCAAGCTGATGACCATTAAAGGCGTGAAATTCAACAGCGCCAACGGAAAGACCGTTTGGGCAGCCAATGATGAAACAACAAACCAGACTCTGAAGGATGCTGAATCAGGTCAGTGGATCAGTTCTAATACTGTAGTAGTAAGAACATCAGGTTATGCAAGATTTGCCAATGCCATCCTGCCAGAGGGTGCCTTCGACATTACGGGTATCTTCACTAGATATAATAATGTATGGCAGATTATCCTCCGCAATACCGATGATCTTAAACCTGTTGTACTCGACAAGAGTGGAACTTTGGACTACGGTAATGCCACTTACTCTATCTCCGTAGATGGAAAGGTTGGTGAGGGCAAGACCCTGAAGGAATAGCAGAGATTCAACTCGGGCAATCAGCTCATCAGCATCAAGTAAATTACACATTAATATATAGTAACAAATAAAAAATACAACAATATGAAAAAGTATATATTTTCAGTTTTGATGGCGGCGATGGCTGCCTTCACATTCAGCAGTTGTGAGGATGTGCCAGAACCTTACACAATGCCTATCAAACCCGAAACTGGCGGTGGCACTACAGAAGGTGTGCCCAAAGGTACCGGTACTGCAGCTGATCCATATAACAGTGTGGCTGTTATCAATTACTGTAGGACTTTAGAGGCTGGCGTTGAGTCAGACAAGGAAGTCTATATCAAGGGTAAGGTAGTAAGCATCAAGGAACAGTTCTCTACCAACTTCGGCAATGGTTCGTTCTACATCGCCGATGATGAAACCAGCGAGAAGTTCTACGTTTTTCGCTCACTCTACCTGGGCAACAAGAAGTGGACAACCAACGATCCTGAGCTGAAGGTAGGCGATGAGGTTGTGGTTTGTGCCAAAGTCATGAACTACATGGGTAACACCCCGGAAACTGTAGCAAACAAGACCTATCTTGTATCTCTGAATGGCAAGACTGCAGGTGGAACAACGCCTGATACGCCAATAGCAGGAGAGGCTAAGGGTGATGGTACTGCCACCAATCCATTCAATAGCGTTGCAGCCCAGAAATATACTGCAGCTTTGGAAGCAGGAGTCATTACCGACAAGGAATTCTACATCAAGGGTAAGGTACAGAGCATCAAGAATCAGTTCTCTGCAGACTTCGGCAACGGTTCATTCTACATTGCCGATGATGCCAACAGCACCCAGTTCTATATCTTCCGCATCTACTACTTCGGTGGCGAGAAGTGGAAGAAGGGCGATATGACTCTGAAGGAAGGCGACGAGATTGTAGTTTGCGCTAAGCTCATCAACTACATGGGCAACACCCCAGAGACCAATCAGGGCGGAAAGCTCATCTCCGTAAATGGTAAGACCAGCGGTGAGGGCGGTGGAACTGTTACTCCTGACCCTGAACCAGGCCCTACACCGGGAGATGTGGAGACCGGAACCAATGGTGGATTCGAGACTTGGGCTGAGGGAAAGCCAACATACTGGAATACCACTTCAGCAGGTAACGCAAACTTAACACAGAGCAATGACGCTCACAGCGGCAAGTATTCTGTACAGGTGGCAGGTGTAGCATCTGCAAACAAGCGACTCGGTTACAGAGAATTAAAACTCAAGGCTGGCAAATATACACTTAAGTTCTATGCCAAAGCAGCAACAGCAACTGGTGCATCTGTTTGCCCTGGACACGTTGCAGTAAAAGACGGAGTTGTAGATTCACAAAACTATATATACACCAAACAGTATGTCAACGTTAGCAACACAAAGTGGACCCTCGTTGAACAGGAAATCGAGATTGCTGCAGATGGAACCTATAGCATTGTCATAATGAATGCCAAGAAACCTGGAGCAGCGGTTCTTATTGATGACTTCACTTTCACCATAGGTAGCACAGTCATTATTAAATAATTTTTAGAAAGAAGAGGAAATATTTGGTAGCGCGAATTCAACAAAAAAGTGTAACTTTTCACCTTGAAATTGTTATGAACCATTATGGTTAAGTTGGAGAAGTAATATATACCTTTTTCATAAGGATATATTATTATCGAAAGATACAAAGTGCGTTCCAACGTAGTTGCATCTACGTAGGAATGCTCTTTTTCTCTTCTTATACATTTAGGAAATTACTTTTTAACTTCTTATTTACTAGAAAGGAATCTCCTACTATTATTCAGAAAGGAATCTATAACATAAAACAATTACGAGAAATGAAGCATACTAAGTTACTTATTCTCTCGCTTGTCGCAGCAATGACATTCTCTGCATGCGGTACAGATGACTCCCTGCAATTTAACTTCCCTGATAAAGAGAATAACGGTGGAGGAAATACTGGGGAAGGGGATAATTCAGGTAATTCTACAGACAAGAACAACAGTAATAAAAATATGGCAAAAGCTAATATGCCACAAGTGTTAAAGAACGCTCTCGGTGGACTTGAGTTCCCTAAACTCAAGAATAACGGAACAAGCTATGCTATTGTTCACATGGATGGGGACATTGTAAACTTTTCCAGCGAATGGGATGATGATATGAAAAGCCAGCGTTGGAGCTGCTATACTTTCAACACCACCAACAAAGCTTCAAACGTAGACCGCTGGAAGCCATCATCAGATGAACGCAAATACCCATGGGACACAGATTTAAAAGCACAGTGGGGAATCACGGATTTCACAGAGGATCCTACTCCTACCCAACAAGGCTTCGACCATGGTCATATCTGTCCTTCTGCCGACCGTAGGCAAAATCTTACGCAACAGAAGCAGACTTTCTTCATGACCAACATGCAGCCACAATATGCCAACTTCAATCAGAAAGGCACTTGGTATAAAATGGAAGAAACACTTCGCGGGCTAGCTCCTAAAATTGATACCGATACTCTTTTTATCGTAAAGGGTGGTACTATTGATGCTGTAGGTAGTGAAAGCAACCTCATCGGATGGAAAAAACAAGGTGCATCCAGCGACGTAAAGTTACCAGGCTACATCCCAGTGCCAAAATATTTCTTCGTTGCAGTACTGAAAAAAGAATTCAATACAAAAACTCAGAGTTACGGCTATAGCGCCTTCGGTTATTGGTTTAAACATGAAAACAAGGCATTCGATTCCAAGAACGACAAGTTAGGCAATTATGTAGTCAACATCAAGACCCTGGAGGAGCGAACAGGCATCGATTTCTTCTGCAATTTGCCTGATGACATTGAGAAGCAGGTTGAAGAAATGGACGTACAAGCTATAAAGAATATCTGGGGATTCAAGTAAGGAAAACTAACTCTCTGATATTAGATAAAATATGTTACGATAAAAGAATTGTCATTCTGCCACTTTGCAAAATCCAAGTACTTATTACTACACTTGACATTTTAGTAGAGTGGCAGTTCGTAACTACTCTTTTACCTTTGCACATAGGTTGCCTAACGCCCACTTTTCAACCATACAGGTCGAAACAATCCGTGGCTTTCATATTCAGAAAAGCCAAGGATTGGTTTCAGGTTTATACCGCTAATCCTTTCAGCTGCTTCAACTGACTCTCCGACAATCCCGTAATTTCCATCACCGTCGCAGCATCCATACCTTTTGCCAGCATCGTCCTAGCAATCTCGAGGCTTCGCTGACTCATTCCTTTCTCTATACCCTTCTCCATTCCTTCAGCTAGTCCTTCTTCTTTTCCTTCTCTCTTGGTGGTATCAATCGAATTCTTGATGTCGCGATATGCCATTTTGCTGGCTTCGTACTCACGTTGTTCCTGCGGAGTAAATTTTGCTATCCCGGCTAGTGCAAAGACCCTAAAGAATATTGCCCAAAAACAAATTCTATATTTGGGCATTCGTTGCCCACCCTATGGGCAATAGTTGCCCAGCACACGGGCTGCCAATGCCCACATGGTGGGCTGCGGATGCCCGTGTAACGGGCACAAGCAGACCAACCGGAGGGCATAGAAAGACCAACTGATGAACTAAAAAAGCAGACACATTACCATGACTTGTCCAGATTATATTGACATAACCATAGAACATCTACGCACAGCAAAAAACAGCAATTTTTCCCAATTTTCCATCGTTATAGAGGAGAAATAGGGTTAAAAAAGCCAATGAGACTTCAATGAGACTTCAATGAGACTTCTTGGTTCAAAATCCAAGAAGTCTCATTTCTAATATCTTGTTATATATCAAGTATTTAAATCACATTTTTCAAGCAAAAATGAGACTTTGATACTTTTTTCGAGAAAAAAAACTTTTTCACGTAAGCAATCGATGCCCGTAAAATATTCACGTAGGCAATCGAAGCCTAATACATGAAGATTATTCGATGATGATACCGCCATTAGGCTGAATCACAACCTTTGCCTTACCATTCTTTCCAACCTTCAATGCCTTCTTGACAGAAGTGAAGAACTTCTCGCCCTTCTTCTTTGGCTGGTCGGTGATATAAGTCACCGTCTTACCTGCAAACATCGGCAAATCCAAGGTTAGAGCCAGAGGCTTGTCTGTAGCATTCAGACCGCCCACGAACCATCTGCCGGCTGTAAGTGCTGCACCAGAACCATTCTCTACACTCGACTTGCGAGCCACTACTGCATACTTAGTAGGATAGCCGGCAATAAACCTGGTATCCTCCCAGGCTGTAGGAACATTCTTGAGCCAATCTAACTCCCACTGTGGCACATCCTGCAAATTGTTAGGATAGAGACAGATGCAGTTTACGCTGCTCTGATTGGTGATAGCTGTAGCCATTTCAAACACATCGCTGGTATAACGCTGGTGGCGGCTCTTGTTGTCCTTGGAGAAATACCTGTTCATCATCACACCACCCCAGTCGAAACTAGCTACGGCATTTCTTGAAAACGGATGCATCGTCATCTCGAAGGCCTCTTTCTTGGCATGATAATCCGTGAAATATACATTCTCTGAAGCCAGGGCAGCCTCACTCGATACATAGTTAGGATACATACGCTCCCAGCCACGTGGCATGGTACAGCCATGGAAGATCACCTCCAAGCCATAATCGTTGGCATCGCTGAGGATATCCTCATAGAGCTTCATCGTCTCCTGCTTGTCGCCACCGAAGAAATCCACCTTGATGCCTACCACGCCAATCTTCTTCATCCAAGCCATCTCCTTCTTGCGGGCGATGGAATTATTCATAATCTGGCGAGGAGTCTGAGGAGCATCATTCTCGAAACCGTTAGAATTGTACCAGAGCATCAGGCTTACCTTCTTGCTCTTGGCATACTTACTCAACTCTTCGATGCGCTTTCTACCTATCTGCTTGTCCCACCAGTTATCTACCAGTACCGCCTCATAGCCCTGGGCAGCAGCAACATCCACCATTTTCACCTGGTCATCATAATTGATGGAACTATCCTGCCAGATGAGCCAGCTCCAGGTATAGCGCGATGGCTTGTAAGCCTGACTTGCCTCATACAATGGTTCAACCACATCGTAAGGGATGGTGGTCTCTACGATAGGAGCCAGCGAAGAACCCACAGTGATGGTACGCCAGGGAGTTTCTCCCGGCAATGGGATGCCGGCAAATTCAGAACCGAAGCCATTGTTCTCGCCCTTCTGAGGGAAAGCCACAGTATAGCCCTTGCCTGGCTCGTAATCAGAAAGACGACTGCCTGGATAAGCGCTCGACACACCGGTTTCGCTGACCAGCACCCAACCGTCGCTGTCCACCTTGAAGAGACATGGGAAGGTATAGCCCACACCGAACTGCGACTTCACGTTCATCGGAGCATCTGGAGTATATTCCTCCTCATAAGATGGCTTGGTGCGCTCCCAACCGGTCATCGGAGTAATCTGAGGACAGAGGAAGGTAGTAGTCTTCTCCGGGAAATTGAATCCGCTCACCTCGTTATATATAATCACCGACTTGGGATTATCCTTCTTAGGACGGATCATCTCATACTTGTAGGCGATGTCGTTGTTGCTTACATGAAGATGGAGGGTCATGGAATCCTTCTTACTGTTGAGGAAACCGATGGTAGCATCCACCACATCCTTCCTGATGTCACTCTTCTTGATGCGGGTCATCTTGTAAGAAAGCGGCTTCACTTCCCCACCCTTCAGGATGCCCATGGTGAGATCCTTTGAGAAGTCACCATAATTGGCAACCAGTCCGAGCGCCGAAGTTCCCAGCATCTGCTTGCCATTATAATCTATCGTGTAGGAAGCCTTGCCTCCCTCACAAGCAACATTCACTACCAATTTACCGTTTGGCGACTTCACTGTATAGTTGTTAGCCTGCATACCCAAAGCAGCAAGCAACAAAATACCAGCGATACTCATTTTTTGCTTCATATTATTTTCTTTCTTAGGTTTGATTTATTTTAATGCTTGCAAATACTCACTAATTGGTAAGCACAGACAATGTAAAAGGACAATAGAAGACAAATCACCACCACAAATCCCAAACATCATTTACAATTCTCCACATGTTGGCATTGGCTTTTGTCTCGTTCTCTGTTACTGTAGGTCCATAGCAATCCCAACTATTCCAACCCATAGGTGGGGTCTGTGCCCCCTCGCGGAAGCTTTGCTTCTCCTGGGCACAGACGCTATTAACCAAAACCATGAACAAACTAACTAAAGTTATGACAGTTTTCTTCATACTGATACATATTTACTTGTTATATCCAGGATTCTGTACGAGATTTGGATTCTTATCCATCTCAGACTTCGGGATAGGCAACCAGTACATCTTGTCATCCCATTTACGGTCACCACCCACATCACTTCTCAACTTATCCACCTCATATGTCTTCTTTCCATCAGGATATTTCTTGATAGTGATGGCATGAACGGTAGAACCGAAGTATTTAGGAGCTTCCTTCCAGCGACGTACATCAAAGTAACGATGCTCCTCAAAAGCGAATTCTATGCGGCGCTCATTCTTGATAGCCTCCAGCAGATCAGTACCTGTAGCTGTGACAGCAGGCATTCCTGCACGCTGTCTTACTGGCTTCAATGCTTCTCTAGCACCTTCTTCGTCACCTGTGTGATACAGCGCTTCTGCCTTGTTGAGATATAACTCAGCCATACGGAGGTGGATCCAGTTTCGGGCACAGAAGTTCCATGAGTTCAAGGCATATCCCTCATCCATAAACTTCTTCATATTATAGCCCGTTGGTGAAGCATTCCAACTGTCATTGCCAAACTTGGTGTCTTTTCCACCACCAGTGATATTGCCATTGCTGTCAACATCGAAGTAGGTTTCCACATTTCTGGTCATCCACTTGGCTCCATCATATAAGATAGTGGCATAGAATCTAGGATCACGGTTGGCATATGGATTTGCCTTTTCTTCCGGATTGTTCCAATCGAACTTGCTGGCAACACCATCCTTTACCACTTCATAGGCATCAACCAGCTCCTGAAGAGGACAGTTGCCACCCCATCCGCCATATCCGTTAGGATTGTTATACTGGTCACAGCTGGAAATACTCTCACCGCCAGCACTGTTGGTACCCATACGGGCAAATAAGGTTTCCTTGTTGGCTTCAGTGTTGTCCATGAATATCATCTGATAATTCTTGGAAGGATCACCATCCAGATTGTAAAGTTCATATCCAGCAGCCTGTGCAGCATCCAGTGCTTCTATTGCAGCCTTGGCAGCCTTTTGCCATCTGTCTGGTTCTGGGGTAGTATAGCCTACCTCTGGTATCTTGACATCCTCATTCATAAGAGGACTTGCTGCATAAAGCAGGATACGGGACTTCAGAGCCAAAGCGGCAACGCTGGTTGCTCGTCCATAGTCATCCCCACTCCAGTTAGCCGGCAATTCCTTGGCTGCCTGATCCAATTCGCCAACCAGAAAATCAATGCATTCCTTATAAGTGTTACGCTTCTGAGCTACGATTTCTTCTCTGTCATTGATGGAAAAGCTCTTTGTAATAATAGGCATGGCACCCCATCTAGCAATAAGATCCCAATACTCAAAGGCACGGATGAATCGTACCTGTCCCACCAACTTCGTCTTTTCTTTCTCGTCTGTGAAACCAACATTGTCCACACGCTCAAAGAAGATGTTGCAGTTGGAGATGTTGGTCCACTTGGTACTCCAGGAACGATTGTCCCATCCCCACCAGGCACCATTCATTCTACCCAGGTCTGTAGGACTTAAACGAGCAAAGTTATGTGTCTCACAACCGCGCAACCAGGTAAGCTCCGTTTCATCCACAATAGAACTTTGCATGGATTCTGCACTATTTACTCCCACCTGATTATATCTTGAATTGACGAATGCCTTCAAGAGAGCCGGATCCGACCAGAGGTCATTGTCAGAGATTTCAGTCAAAGGCTTTTTGTCCAGGATATCAGCACATGAAGCCAACATCGTGGTAGCCATCAATCCTATAGTAAGGTACTTAATATATAGTTTCATAATTCTTCTAATTAAAATGTGACGTTAATTCCGAAATTGTACACTTTAGACTGTGGAGTGTTCCATGCAGCCCATCCCTGACTGTTCTCCTGTGTCTCAGGGTCGATATTCTTGATACCTGTGAAGGTAAGAAGGTTATAACCCGTCAAGCAGAGGCGGACACCTGATATTGGAGTTCCCTTGAACCAGCTCTTAGGACAGCTGTATGCCAATTCAATGCTCTTCAAACGCAGATAGGATGCATTGTTGAGCCAGAATGAGTTACGATAGTTACCGCCACCGGTAACCGTTGCATCACGGTTATAGGTACGAGGATATTTGGCATTTGGATTGTCTTCCGTCCAGCGGTTGTTATAGAAATCCTTGGTAAAGTTACCTATGATACCAGCCTCCATGAAGGTATATTGCCATACTCGGGCCGCACCCTGCCACAACATGTTAAGACTCCAGTTCTTGTAGGTGGTACCGATGTTGATGCCATACATGATTTCAGGTACAGCAGGCTTGTCCATTCTAACCTTGTCATCACCGTCGATTTTCTTATCACCATTCACATCTCTGAACTTGACATCACCAACACGTGCATCAGAAAGATGAGGATAGGAATCAAGATCGTCCTGAGTGCGGAAAATACCAATAGACTCATACATCAGATAATTGCTGCCCTGCGTACCGATGGTCTTACCTGTACGGCGCTGCCATTCCAAGGTTTCTGCAGGCTCGTCAATATAATCAATTGTACCATGGCTATAGCTGAAGTTGCCACTCAGGTGAAGTCCCCAGTCCTTGTTGAGCTGACGATTGTAGCCAAGGGTAAACTCAGTTCCTATGCTCTTACATTTACCGATGTTCTCATCTGGCAGCGAAAGACCGGCATACTCTGGAATAGCAGCATTTCTGGCAGTCAGGATATTGCTTCGCTTGGTTACGAAGAAGTCACCCTCAAAATTGAAGTAATCAAGGAATTTAGACTCGATACCAACATTCCAGGTATCAGCCACCTCCCATGTAATGTTAGGGTTGGCCGTACGGTTGAGACGCAAACCTGTATTTGCTTTTCCGCCATTGGCACCAAACACGCCAGGATTGCTGAATGTATAGGCAGTTACATACTGGAATGCGGAAACCTTGTCATTACCCATCTGGCCCCATGAAGCACGCAGTTTGAGGTAGTCCATCCACTTGACGTGTTCTTTCCAGAACTTCTCCTCTGAAATACGCCAACCCATGGATACACCAGGGAAGAATCCGAAGCGGTTACCCTTAGGGAAATTCTCGGAACCGTCATAACGCCAGTTGAATTGGAAGAGATACTTGCCTGCATAGTCGTAATCTACACGACCAAAGTAGTTGAGACGGGCTGTTTCGGATGCAGTTCCGTCATTGGTTGCTGAATTGGAATCTCCTGCGAAGAGCTCATCAATGGAAGTAGAAACAAAGTCCTGGCGACGACCAGAGAGATAGTCATAGCGGCTCTTGTATTGCTCCCACGCAACAAACGCACTAACATTGTGAACCAAATTGAATGTACGCTTGTAATTGATTCGGGCATTCATGGTGATACCCAAGGTCTGATGCATATTCTCAGACAGGACATTCTGACCTTGCTGTACAGGAACATAGTCATTGTTCTCATATGAATAGAGATAGAACTTCTTCTGGAAATTCTTATAGAATACATCAGAACGGTCCACATAGAATCCTGCATCGGCAGAGAGACCCTTTGCCAACCAAGGCATCTCCAGATGCATGGTGAGATCAGCATTCAGATAAGAACGACGGTCGCGCTGATACCCCATTGTATCATCCATACCGGTGGCAGGTGCGAAGTTATCCTGCTTGGAAGATACCGTACCATAGTTGGTACCAGGATACCAGACATTCACCATCGGATTATATTTGATAAGATAACGCCAGATATCCTCAGAACCGATAACAGGAGAGTTGCGGTCTTCCTGTCGGAAGGCAACATTCACGCTGAACTTCAAAAGATCCGAAGGAGTGATATCTATGTTCGATCTTAAGTTATACTGATTATAATTGCTGGCACTATTCTTGTAATAGTTGTCTTGATACTGATAGCCAAGTGAAACATAATATGATACCGTCTTACCTCCACCACTGGCAGAAACATTGTGCTGGGTTTGAACAGCAGGCTTGAGCATCAGGTCAAATGCATCAATATTAGGATAGTTCAAAGGATCACTTCCATCCTTGAACTTCTGAATTTCTTCTGCAGAATACTTACCTGGAGTGATTTCATTCAGCAACTCTGCATACTGCCATGAGTTACACATCTCAGGTAATACAGTAGGAGAGCTGACACCCACATTACCAGTATATTGAACCTTGAGATCACCCTTTGAACCACGTTTGGTGGTTACCAGAATGACACCATTGGCTGCTCGGGAACCGTAGATAGCAGCCGATGCATCCTTCAAGATGGTGATACTCTCAATATCATTAGGATCCAGACGTCCCAAAGAACCGGCGCGGTCAGCCACGCCATCCACAACCAGCAAAGGAGATGCATTGCCGATTGTACTGGCACCACGAATCAGAAGACCAGCGTCATCGTAACCCGGCTCACCACTGCGGTTGTAAGAGATAAGACCAGGAAGACGGCCAGCCAATGTATTGGTAATGTTAGGAGTAGGAACAGCAGCCAGGTCATCACCCTTGGTAGATGCCATGGAACCAGTTACAGAAACTTTCTTCTGCGTACCGTAACCCACCACAACAATCTCCTCAAGAGACTTATTGTCTTCCTTCATGATTACGCTGAGCGATGATGAGTTGCCAGTCTTGATGAATTTTGTACTATAACCTACATAAGAAACTTCCAACTCATCACCTGGAAATACCTCCAGCGAGAAATTTCCATCCAAATCAGAGATGGTTCCATTACTCTCATGTCCCTTTACTCTAACGGTAGCACCGATGATAGGTTCGCCGTTTCCGTCCTTGATGACACCTTTTACACGTCGCTGGTTTCCCACCTGCTGAGTGCCTTGATGCTTGACAGAAGCCTTTGAAATAATGACATTTTTTCCTTTCAAGGTATAGGTTACACCTTGACCTCTAAGGACTTGTCCAATAGCTTCTGCACAATTGGATGCATTGACTGAAACACGTTTGCTGGTGTTTAGGTCTTTTGCTTCATAAACAAAAGAATAGCCGCAAGTCTGCTGCAACTTGTTAAGTGCCTGCTTTACCGTGACATTCTGCAAATTCACGCTCTGAGCCGAAATGCTCATGTTCAAGCACAAGGCAGCAGCAGTTAGAAAGATTTGTCTTTTATCCATAACAAATTTCATTTAAGTTGTTAATTGTTGTTGCTAAATTTGGCTTATAGACGACGTATTTTACAAAATGGGTAGTGAGAAAGCACATTTTTTCTAAAAAAACATTTTTTTCCTCAATTTCCTACTGAATAATGATGGTCTTACCACTGATTTTATAGGTGAACTTTCCTGTTGCAGCAAGCGACTCCATGATATCATACACATTTTGACTGTTTCTGTAAAAAACACCATAAAAATGGAGTGAGTTCTGCTTAGATGGAGATATCTTGAATTTGATAGAATAGCATCTTTCCAATACAGCTGCTATGTCCTTGAGAGACTCGCCATTAAAGGCAATGATACCTTTGGTCCACTGACATTTATTAGCCAGAGTTTTTGTATCCAGTAGTGTCATAGCACCAGTTTTCTTGTCAAAAACCACATGCTGATTCGGAAGCAAGGTGATTTCCTGCTTAGATTCAATGCATGTCATATTCACCTTGCCTTCATCAAGAGCCACAAGAGCCTGTGTCTCCGTTGGGTAATCACAGAAGTTGAACTTTGTACCCAACACCTTGACGATGATGTTGGCAGAGTTGACGATAAATGGCTTGGTACTATCCTTCTTGACCTCAAAATATCCTTCACCTTCTATATTGACGATACGGCTATCCACTCCATATCCCTGTGAATATGAAATCCTGGAACCTCCATTAAGCTTCACAATAGAGCCGTCCGGCAAGTTAACACTGGTACTGGAGCCATTAGGGGTGGCAACAACGATATCAGCAAAGGTGTTCTGCAGATTCTTCTGTCCCTGCTGATAAGACAGATAGGTTGCTCCAAACAATATAAGGAGTGAGGCTGCGATACCGCCAATCCACCTATATATATGGTAGAAACGAGGATTCTCTTCCTTCTGATCCTCATCTGTTTCATCTGAATCTTCTGAAATCTTATGCAAGAAACGCTGGTAGGCAACCTTGTAGTCGTAGCTGTCCAACTCTTCCTGGGTAGTACTGGCTGCCCATATTTCCTTCAGTTCATCAAATGTTTTTTTAGCTTCCTCAGACTGTCGGATTTCGTCTTCAAGAAGAAGGATACCTTCTGAATCGAGATCACCGGTAAAATATCTTATAGCTAATTCTTCAAATTGTATTTTGTTCATATTCTTGATACGTTTTGCTTATTGACGATGTTCTGGTAAAGAAGTGTAGTTAAAAAAATATCTTTTTCAGTTCATTAACAAAAATAAGGATAAAGCTATCAGATAGTGCTCCAGTTTCTCTCGCAATATCTTGAGCGCATTCTTGAGATGATACTTTACTGTATTGACAGAAATGCCTAATTCGTCTGCAATTTCCTTATTTTTCTTGTTTTCCATTCTGCTTTTTATGAACACCTGCCTGCATTCGGCGGGAAGCTCTTCGATCGCCTGGATGACTTTTTCCTCCAGCTCTTTGGAAAGAAGAGTTCCATAAGGAGAATCACCGGCAGTTTGGCTATCCATATAATAACCAGCTTTATCCGATAAGCTAGATATGGGCTTTTCATTTTGGTTTCTCTTGAGCTTAAGCGTGTCAAGACACTTGTTCCTTACTGCCGTTACTAAATAGCTTCTGATGGATTTGGTGATATTCAAACTTTCACGATTTTCCCATATGTGGTAGATAACCTCTTCCACAACAGATTCAGCTGAAAATCTATCATGTAGATAGAAATTGGCAAAATGACACAATATGGCATAATGGTTCCTGTAAAGAATGCCATATGCACTCTCATTACCAGCCTTCAGTTGTTCATAAAGAATTTGTTCTTCTGAGTTCATCACACTTTATAAGATTTGCACACCCAACTTCCGCAGCACTTATCCATAATCTATAGCCCCCCAAGTTACAAAAAGCGGCTCAGGATTTTCATTTCAGAACTTTCACTCACTTTAGTGCTGCAGTTAGAAAACAAGCTAAATTCTGAATGTCAGCCGCAAAAGTACTAATAAAATCCGGAAATTACACTCATTTTGGAGAATTATTTGCAATATAAGTCAACATGAAATTCATTTCTCACAAAAAGACATACTTTGCACATCTGTAAGAAGAGAGAAACCAAGCAGCATGGGCTACTCAATTTCTCTCTTGGCATTCTATTCTTCTATAATCATCTTGACAGCCTGCGTCACCGTCATCAATGGAGGAATCTTCACTCCCTTCTGGCGAAGATGCTTGGTCAGTTCCTTCTCCACCCAATTGAGTCGGGCTTTTCTTTCATCAGCCACATGCCGCAGCTGTTTTACGCTAGGAGGCAAAGCTTTCAACTGATCATGCAACTCTTTCGGATCACCATACTTAACCTTTTCCTCTTCCAGCTCCTTGATGCGGGCTCTCAGAGCTTCATTCTCCTCCACCACCTTATCGTAATAGTGAAGCAAGACCTTCATCTGCTGCTCATAAGGCAGATCTTTATTCATCTGATACATAGCTGTTATTTTACGATTATTTTCTTTGTTGCACTACCCTGCTTTACTATATAAGTACCTTTAGGGAGAACTTGATGAACGTTAGAGGGTGTGTCATAAGTCTATGGCGCACCCTCTTTTATGTTATTTATTGCATAATCCTAGAAGTATCGTAGTCTATTCCAAAAAGGGAATCATATAATATCGTCTGCAAATTTTACTTTTTCCGATCTTCTCTATTATAAACAGGCAGGAAGTTCACAAAAGGGCATAGTTATCCCTGACGATAAAACAACCAAAATTGAGTTTTATCGTTTTATACCCAAATATTTCTTCAAATTGAATCCCATTCCGAACAATCCTAGATCCATGTAAACCTTGTCCATTCCAAAATGCCTGAATCGCTTATAATGCATATCTGCCTTCATCTGCCCAAATACAGCTTCCGGCTCTATCGGTCGCTGGCTTCTGTGTTTCAAGCCCTCTTCAGACGTTAGTAGCAGGAAGGCTTCCTTTTTATATGCATTCAGTTTATGGTTGACATATATGGTTCTGTTGCCTTTGGATTTCTTGCAGAGACTTCCAAGCGGACATCCATCACATCGTTGTGCTCTATATAATGTAATGACAGACACATAGCCGGAGTCACTTTTCGTTTGCCGTTGTCCACAAGGTTCCATGTGTTGTCCCATGGGGCAGACATAATAGTCATCATCCCTGTTGTAGTAGAAGTTCGCTTGGTTGAAGGCATCCTCCTTGAAAGGCTTATGCTGTTCCTTGTGAAACCAGTTGTACTTCACATAACCCATCATCTCTTCCATCTCCAGGTACTCGTAGTTCTCCTCCGAGCCATACCCTGAGTCTGCGGTGACGCTCTTGGATTGCTTTCCATATCTTTTCTTGTACTTATCCAAAAAAGGCTTGAAGGTCAGGGTGTCTGTTGGATTGGGATAAAGGGCGAAATTCGTCCAATATTGATTCTCTGTCGCAATTTGAAGGTTATAGGCAGGCTTTGTCTGCCCATTGTTCATGGCATCTTCCTTGAGGCGCATGA
>OIYY01000110.1_pt1 | contig 61983 bp, 67 predicted proteins | sample 1588341 | NCBI WGS metagenome assembly OIYY01 (sample SAMN03283287) | human gut metagenome | biome: human-associated habitat; material: feces | host: Homo sapiens | place: Peru | collected 2012
TACTTTTCTTAAAATTAAAAGACTATTAACAAAAAATTATTTGTCAACAGTCTGAAAGCAGATATTGGTTCAATAATATCTGCTTTTAAAGTAAAAAAAATCAACTCAATATTTGCAGTTGATTTCTACTACATAAGTTGTACTACTTAATCAACTGACAAATATATAATACAACTAATAATACAACTAAATTAATTTTTTTTCAAATTTTTACTAATTTTTTAAAATTTTTGATTCAATGTTTTACCACATAGGTAATCCATAGATACATTATAGTATTTAGCAAACTCAATTAATGGTAAGGTATGAATTAAGAATTTTCCTTTTTCGTATTTTGAATAGTTAGATTGATCGACTTTAATTATGTCAGCTATCTTTTCTTGAGTGTCGTTATGTTTCTTTCTAATAGTAAGTAAATTATTTGCTAAAACATTTATATCTATTTTATCGTTTAATATTTCTTTAGTTTTATTATCTGATAATTTACATATATAATCTAAACTAACATGATAGTAGTTACAAAAATCATTTAATTTATCGAGTGGAATAAAATCAATATTATTTTCCCAACCAGCATATGTAGATCTACTAACATCAAGTTTTTCTGCTATTTCATTTTGTGTATTGTCATAGTATTCTCTTAAAGTTTTCATTCTATCGTACATGTATATCACACCTCTTAAATAATTTTCTCAAATAAAAAAAAGATTTTTAAAAAGTGTCGGGCTATTACCTAAAAATATAAAATGTATGGTATAATTGAATTGAGAGGTGAGATAATATGTTTAGTTCTACAGATATTTTAAGAATTTTATGTAAGTCAGTAATTTTAACATTTGTATTCTTTATTGCAATTTGCTTTGGTTTAGATTTATTTAAAGTTGATATAGACATTGCAAATGCACTTTGTAAGTCATTAGAAATTCCAAAAGATTTAGCATTAACTATGATGAGTCCTGGATTTTTTAACGAAGTAATAATTTTATTGGTCGTTTTTGAAACTATAACTATTGCTTATTTTATTAATAAACTATCAAGAAATAAAATAATAAATAGTTTATATTATAAAATTAAATTTTTATAATAAACTATTAATAAAAATTGTTTGCTTATTTAGATTTGTGGTACAATAAGTTCACTAATTGAAACAAACTTATTTAAAAGGAGTAATTTACAATGTTGAATGAGATATTTGAAAACTTGTGTCAAAAATATAATGACTCAAATGAAGTTCTTTTAGAAAGGGAATATAATAAACTTTTAAAAGAAATACCAAATTTAGGAACTCTTGATAATTACAAAATAGAACAAAAAAAACTAATTGATACAATGGCAAATAAAATTGATAAAAGTACTTTTAATGATACTCTTATCAATCATGATGAAATAAAAAAGGAAAATTATTGTATTGATATATACTTATTTAACTACAAAATAGTAGATGATAATATGCTTGATGAAAATTATATAGTCAAAGAATTAACCTATAAAGATATATATGAATATAATTCCATTATAACAAATAAAGAAACTAATAATTATATTAGTGGAATTTATAGTGGAAGATTATTAAAAGAAGAAGATGCAAATAATATATATGATAAATTAAAAAAATGGTTTACTGATACAGATATAAAAGCTATATTTTTAGATATAGAAAATAGGATTAATGGCATTTTAAATGAAGAAAAATAGAGAATTTTACCAATCTCCCAAATAAGTCCAAATTCGTCCAAATAAGTCCAAAATTGACTTGACTTCCGATTGTCAAGTGTTAAAATATAGTAAAATGAAATAATTATGCAAGAGAGAACAACCCTTTCTTGCTTTTTTTATTCATTTTGAAAAAAATACTTGACAACCTTTTTCAAAAATTATAGAATAAAACTCAATTAATTTGGTGTTTATTCATGTGAGGAAACACGATTGAAAAAGAATATTTAAAGAGTAGAAAAGTAGTATGTATTTCTATTAAGATTTTTTATACTACACCTTTCTGCTCTTTTTTTGAAAATATGGGGGATTAAAAATGAACAGTTATTATTTATTACAATTAACAAAATATATTAATAGCTTCAAGTTTACTAAAAATAGTAGAGTGTCTTTTAAATCCTTTAAAAAAGTTGTTAAGTTAAATTCAAGAGAGAAATTTACTGTGTTATATGGTTTATTTCTCTCTTTTAATTTATGAAAGGGTGATTGCTATGAATCAAAGCATACAAATCAAAGAAGATTATGCAGATAATCTAATGCTAACAAGAGAGGATATGAAACCTTATGATGTTGATAGAACATTTGAAAAGGTTATGGAGAAATTAAAGGAGTTTAAAATTGCAAGAAACAAATACATAAATGGTTATCATGCTAGACTTACACCAGATTATTCTCCTAAATATGAAATGTTTACTAATCGTAAGTCAGATCCAGTTGGAACGGAAGTAGAATTTAACTTTGATAATGAACTTGCATACAACGAATTCAATTATCAATTAAATCAGTTATATTCTATAATGTCTAAAATTGAAAATGCTTATATTAATGATTGTCTTTTATGTGGCAAAAGTGAAGTATCAGTTAGAGATAAATTTGGTATGGGTAAAGATGCTTTTAGAATCGTAAAAGATAGTGCAGTTATAAGATTTGGAATAGTATTTAACATTGTAGTTTATAAGTAAAAATTTTAATTTATAGCAATCATATAGGGAGTTTTACGCTCCTTTTTTTATTGCAATTATTTATGAGTTTATAGGGATCTCATTATAAAAAAACTAAAAATATGATAGGAGGTGTTTTAAATATGATATTTAAAAAAATGAAAATTCCATAAAATGAAATAAAACTCTTGCAAAATTTGTTTTTTTGAGTGATAAATAGAGTAGATAAAAATCGTTATATTTGGATATTTATTTGCTTATATTTAAGTCTTAATAGGGAGGTTATATAGTTATGAGAGCAAAAAATAAAAGAGTCTATATCGTTATATTATTACTTGTAATTGTATCTTTAATAGGTATTGGATATTATATATGTAAAAAAGATTCTTCAGCAGAAGTTATGGATATTAATAAAAATGAAAGAATTGATGAACTAAAAAAGGAAGATATTACTAATGATAGTGAGAGTAAGGAAGATGAAGTCATGGAAGAAAAAACTAATGACACTTCAAAAAATGATAATAATGAAAGTGATACTTCTAATATTGAAACACCAAAAGCAGAATCAAATAAGACAATACAGGATACACCAAAGGTAGAAAATAAGAAAAAGGTAGAATATAATTCTAATGCTCAAAATAATAAAGTGGAAGAAAAACCTCAACAACAAGCAGAAGAACAAAAAGTAAAAACTGCATGGGAAGAATTAGGAATTAGTGAATATGATTACTATAATTCTCCAATGTGGTCTTGGGCTAGGGTTGACTATTCAATTAAAGATTATGGAAGTTTTGAAAATGCTCATCAAGCATGTATTGATGCAGGAAATAGTATTGAAGATATTACAAGTTTTTCTTGTACCAACATTAATAGTTATTCAGGTAATTATTTGGGAGATATGCTTAGAGTAAGAAATTAATGAAAGGAATAAGATATGAAGAATAAGTATTTTAAGTATGCTTTAATGGGCATACTTTTTTTAGCGTCAATTTTTAGTGTGCAAAATGTTCATGCTGAAAAATACACTGGTCAAGCAATTTGGCCTAGTGAAAAAATACAAGGTATTTATATTAAAAAAGTTAGAAATGATGGATACATTAAGTATCAGCAAGCCGCTTTTATTAGACGAAGTGAAGATAATAAATTTGTTTATTGTTTACAACCATATACTGATATAAATAATAATTTACCTTACTATGATGTAGTAAGAAGTGATTATGCAAAAATATTAGGTATGAGTGAAGCACAATGGGAAAGAATTTCTTTACTTGCTTATTATGGATACCAATATAACGATAATGGATATGACCATAGTAATAATAAATGGTATGCCATTACACAAGTTATGATTTGGAGAACTACTAACCCTGAATCTGACATTTACTTTACTAATACTTTGAATGGTAATAGAATATCTAAATATGATAGTGAAATAGCAGAAATGGAAAGATTAGTAGCAAACCATTATAAAACTCCACAATTTGAAAGTGGAAAGATTGTACCAATTGGAAGTACAACAAATTTAAATGATTCAAACAATGTATTAAGTAATTACAAAATTACTGGTACAAATAAAGTTAGTGCATCAATCAATGGAAATACTTTATCTATTACTGCTAATGAAGTTGGAGAAGGAAGTATTACATTTGAAAAGACTGCAACTAAATATGAAATACCACCAATAGTATATTTTAGTGATCATTCACAAAATGTTATGAGAGTTGGTAATTATGATCCAGTTAAATCTAAATTCACTTTAAAAATAGTTGGAGGTAGAGTTACTCCTAATAAAAAGGATATGGAAACTAGAAATAATACAGCACAGGGAGAAGCAACTCTTGGTGGAGCAGTTTATGGCATTTATAAAGAAGATGGAACAAGAATGGGTTCCGTTACAACAAAAGAAGATGGAACTAATACATCAGATTATCTACCTGAACTAGGAAGATTTTATTTACTTGAGGAAAAGGCTTCAGAAGGTTATTTATTGGATAGTACAAAATATTATTTTGAAATTACTGAAGATAATTTAAATCCAACTGTACAAGTATTCGAACAAGTAATAAAATTAGATTTTGAATTTACTAAAGTTTATGCTAGTGATAAAACAAACATAATGACACCTGAAGTAGGAGTTAAATTTGGAGTTTACAATAATAAAAATGAATTAGTCGAAGAAATTACTACTGATAATCAAGGCATATTTAGATTTACTTTACCTTATGGCACATACACTATTAAACAATTAACTACAACAAAAGGTCATGAAAAAATTAAAGATTTCAAAGTAGAAGTAAAAGATGTTGGAAATGTTGTTAAGAAAGTTATTTCTAATGCTCCAATTACTGCTAAATTAAGAGTAGTAAAAATTGATGCAGAGTCAAAAGAAGTAATTAAAAGAGCAAATATTAAATTCAAAATATTTGATGTTAAAAATAATAAATATGTTTGTCAAACAATCACATATCCAAATAAGAAAACTATTTGTGAATGGGAAACTGACTCAAATGGAGAATTTACAACTGCTTACCCATTAATGACTGGAACATATAGACTTGAAGAAGTAGATCAAAAGTTAGATGGTTATTTATGGAATAAAGTATCACATGAATTTTCTATTGATGATGATTCTAAATTAAGAACTGATTCTGAATATGGAATTATTTTTGATACTAATTTTGAAAATCAAAGAGTTAAAGGTCAAATTAAAGTAGAAAAAATTGGAGAAGTTGCTGAATTAACTGATAAAGGTTTTATATTCAAAAAACAATCATTAAGTGGTGTTAGTTTTGGATTATATGCACTTGAAGATATAGTATGGAATGATAAAGTAATTTATAAGAAAGATACTTTAATTCAAGAAAAAGAAACTGACAAAGATGGTAATATTATATTTAATGAATTATATTTAGGAAAATATTATATTAAAGAAACTAAAACATTAGATAACTATGTATTAGATACAAATAAATATAATGTAGAACTTATTTATAAAGATCAATATACACCAGTAATTGTTTATTCTAAAACATTACTAAATTATTTAAAGACTGGTAAATTAGAGTTTACTAAAACTGATATTTCTGAATCTAAAACACTACCTAATACTCTTATTGAAATATATACTGATGAAGATAAGTTAGTATTTAGTGGTAGAACAGATGAAAAAGGTAAAATTATTATTGATAAATTACCACAGGGTAAATATTATATTTTAGAGAAAGAAGCACCTGAAGGTTATAAACTTAATGAGGAAAAAATGTCATTTGAAATTAAAGAGAATGGAGAAGTAATAAAATCAACAATGAAAGATGATGATATTACTGGAACACTTGAATTTACAAAAGTAGATGTATCAGATGGAACACCACTACCAAATACATTAGTCGAAATCTATAATGAAAAAGATGAGTTAATATTTAGTGGTAGAACAGATGAAAAAGGTAAAATTATTATTGAAAATTTAAAATATGGAAAATATTATATTTTAGAGAAAGAAGCACCTGATGGATATACATTGAACGATGAAAAAATGTGGTTTGAAATTCTTGAAGATGGAAAAGTTGTTAAATCAACAATGAGTGATGATAAAATCATAGTTGAAGTTCCAAATACACTTAAAAATGATTACATACCATTAGGAATGGCAACTCTTATAGTTATTGGTGGAGGAATAGTCATTTATGGAACATTCAAAAAGAAAAAACAAAATAAAAAATAAGAGATATTCAATATTAATAATGATTGGAGTCTTTTTTATTTTTTTAGGATCATCTTATTTAATTTATAATCAATATAATAATGAAAAACAGGATAGTATTAATGATGGATTAATAGAAGATTATTTTAAAGTGGAGGACGAGATCATTGAAACACCTCAAAAAGAGATAGAAGAAGAAAAGCCTGTTCCCAAAGAAAAAATTGATTATATTGCAGTATTGGAAATACCTAAAATAAAATTAAAGAGAGGAATTGTTGATAAGAATAGTTCTTATAATAATGTAAATAGAAATATTTACACTTTAAAAGAAACAACTATGCCAGATGAGGAAGATAATAGTCATATAATGTTAGCTTCCCATTCTGGTAATAGTTATATTTCATATTTTAAAAATTTGAATAAACTTAATCTAAATGATGAGGTTTATTTTTTTTATAAGAATAATAAATATGTATATAAAGTAATTAAAAAATATGAAGTTGAGAAAACTGGAACAGTTAAATTAAGTAAAAAAAATAGTTCTGATATTACACTTATAACTTGTGTTAGTGGAACTAATAATCAAATTGTTTTAGTTGCAAATTTAGAAAGTATAGAAAATTATTAGGAGGAAAGATTATGAAAAAGAAAAATAAAGATAATAAAAAAACAAAGAAAAAATTGATATTTGTATTAGGTGCTTGTATGGTTACAACATTGTGTGGAACATTAGCATATTTCACAACAACATCAAAGATAACTAATATTTTTACAACACCATTATATCAAAATAAAATAGTTGAGAATTTTGTATCACCAACAGCATGGACACCAGGTACAACAACAACAAAAGAAGTAAAGGTAACAAATACAGGTAGTATAAATATGGCAGTAAGAGCCTCTTATACTGAAAAATGGGTTAATCATAATGGTAAGGAAATATCACTTACTGACTCAAAAGGAAATAGGGCATCAATAATTAACTTTAATGATGGTTGGGAAAAAGCAAATGATGGATATTTCTACTATGGTACTAAATCAAATAAAAAAGTTTTAAAACCAAATGAAGAAACTAATTCATTTATAAGTGGTGTTACATTTAATTCAAATATTGAATCATCATTACAAGAAAATATTTCAAATGATGGTAAAACAATTACTTTTACTTCAACAGGAGATGGATATGATAATGCAACATATACATTAACTATTACAATAGATACAATTCAATACGATCAAGCAAACAATGTTTGGTAATTAAAATGAGATTTTTAAAAGAAATATTTATAAAGATAATATATTTATTTTTATTAATGTATTTAATAATATTTATACCAAAGTTATTTGGATATAATCCTTTGGTAGTTATTTCTGGTAGTATGGAACCGACTCTTAAAGTTGGTGGTTTATTATACTATGAGGAAATAGATATAAATGATTTTAAAGAGAAAGACATACTTGTTTACGAATTGAAAGACCATATTATATCACATAGAGTTGTTGAGCATTTAGATAATGGCTTTATTACAAAGGGAGATGCAAATAATTCTTATGATAGTTCTATTGTAAGTAACACTCAAGTTTTAGGAAGAGGTACTAATTGGAGTATTCCTTTACTAGGTTATTATGCAGATTTTATATTTAGACATAAATATATTTTAAAGATTTTATTAAGTATAGGAATAATTGATTTATTTGTAGATTACTTAATCAAAAGGAAGGACAGACAAAATGAAAAGGAATAGGATAATTATTTTTGTTTTACTACTAATTTCATTATGTATGACAATTAATTGTACTCACGCTTACTTTAATAGTAGAAAAAAATTAGAAACAATTAATATAACAAAAAATCATAATATTACATTAAATGCAAATGGTGGTTATTTTAATAGAAATAATAATGTTAAAGTTATTAATAATCGAATAACATTACCACTTCCTAATAGAACAGGTTATACATTTAGTAATTATAGTTTTAATTCAAATGGAACGAATAGTATAGATAGAACTATTAATGTTGATAGTATTGAGAATAAAACTATTTATGCTAATTGGAGCATTAATAAATACAATGTTGATGTAAATCCAGTTATTGATGGAACACAATATAATTCAGGATTATCTGGTTATACATTTAATGTCTATATTAATAATCAATTAGTTGCTAATTCAGTTACTGATTGGTGTCAAAATGTAGATTATGGTTCAAGTGTTAGGGTAGTTGCCAATGCAAGTGCTGGAACAAATACAAGTTATGACCAAACTATGACAGTAGGAACTGGTTCATTAGAATTTAAACCTAGTTGGTCAAAAAATACCTACGAAGCACATTTCTATTTAAATGGTTCTCATAGATTGACTACATACAATAAGTTTGGTGCATATATACAAACCCCTAATACAAATGCAGGAGCATTAGGATATGATAGTAATTTTTACTATGTTAGTGGTTTTAGTCCATGGGAAACTTGGTATCAGCCTGATAGAACAGTTGGATTTACTATTAATATTTCAGAGTATAATTGTACTGCATCTTTTGGCTCATCAGGAAATAGTAACAATAATTATCAATTAAACAAATTAAGAGCTAATGGTTATGATTTTTGTGTTAATGCTGGATGGGCATTGGAATGTTCAGGTAATTATTCGAAAGTAATGGGTTTATATAATAACGCTTGGAATATATTACCTAGATCAGGAAATGGATATTCTATATATAAACAAATAGGTTGTGATAGTGGATGGTCAACTTATGCAAGAAGATAATAAAGAAAGGAAATATTATGGAAAAGGTAGCATTTTATGCTTGTTTTAAAAATCAAAATAAACATTCAATAGAATATTTTTTAAATAAAATAAGTGATTGGTGCTTATTAAAAAATTATGATTACACTGTCTATATAGACAAAGTAGATAATCGTTTACACATGAATGATAGAAAAGAATTAAAATTACTTAAAAATGATATTGAAAGTGGGGAATATTCAAAAATTATAGTTAATGATATAAAACACTTATCAAGAGATGTAGTAGAAACTCTCAATTTCTTATTGTTTTTGGAAAAAAATAATTGTGATATAGAATGTGTAGATGGTACTGATTTAAAACTATATAAAAAAATAATAGAAAAATTTAATAAAAATAAGGAGGAAATAGAAAGATGAATAATGAAGTAGAAAAAGAATTAAGAAATTCAAGAAATAGTTTTGAACTAGAAGGGAATGTTGCTAATATTAGTGATGTTTATGTAAATAAAAATGGTAAACAAATGTTAAGGTTTGATTTAGCACAAAATAATAATGGGAATACACAATTTGTTCCTATTTTATTAAGAGGAGAATTGATAAATTCTTATGGTAAAGAAATTCAAAAGGGAGATTGGATTTCAGTAAAAGGAAGAATTGCAACTTATTCAAAAGAAGTTGAAAGAGATGGTAAAAAATACAAAGATAAGGCTATCGATATTTTAGGATTTGAAATTATTGATAAAAAGTATAATAAAATTTACTCTGCTGATGGACAAGTTCATGAATTATCTGATAAAAAAGAAGAAACACAAGATATGGAAAGATAATTATGAGTAATTATAAATATAATATATTAAATTATTGGAATGACGAAGATGATTTATATGTTCATTATGAGGTAGAAGATAAAGAAAATAATCTTACTGCTAATGTAATTGATTATTATAATATCAGTGATTTGGACTGTAATTATAATGATTTTAATGATGAAGAAATTAAAAAAAGTTTATATAAATTATTGAAACAACATAATGGAGATGAATTTAATTTAGCAAGAGTAAGTAATTTAAGTCCATTATTACAATACATATATGATAGAGTTTGTGAGAGTGAATCAAATATGTGTCATATTGATTATAATGATTGGAAAGAACTTAAAGAAGATTATGAATTTTTAGAAGATGATTTTATTACTTTAAAAAAGGAAATAGTAGATCATAATTTAGAAGATTATATAACTCTTGATGATAATGAATATAAAATATGTGCTTACGGTTGTTTACAATGTCAATTTAATGATGATAGAGATAGAAGTTTAGGAAGTGATGAACTTGAAAGATGAACTTAAAAAAGGTCAAGCATTTATTGGACTTGATGATAACAAATATTATTTTTTAGGTTATGACTATGACGATCAAATATTCTTCACTAATTTAGATTTATGGAGTGATAAAGAACAAAGTTATATGACTAAAAGTAATATATTTATTAAAGAAGTATTAGATGAAAAATCAAAAGTCATAGAAGATAGTACATGGTATTATCAGTCTATGAAAGAACTTGATAATTCCACTATGGAAGAAAAAATTAAAAGATGCTTTGATATTATTAAAAATTCAAATAGTAAGGATTTTGAATTACGACCAACTGAAATTGGTCCATTAGTAAGAGGACAAGCATATAGTAAAGAGTTTAATCAATATTATGAGGTTATTGGTTTTATAGTAGAAAATAATATATATGTTGATAAAGATTTAAAAGCAAATCAAAAAGGTTTCTTTGCTATTTATCATTCAAATTGTGAGAGTACAGTACCACTAATATTTGAAAGAAATTTTAGTGATAGAGATAACAATTTTGATGGTAAACATTTTGTAGCAGGAAATGATGATAGAGTTGATATTGAAGATATTATTTATAATAAAGAATTAGTGAATTCTTATATGAATGATAATTTAATAGAAAGATTGGAAAGTACCAATAAAGGTATAACAAAGTAAATTTGAACTGATGTTCTTTGAAAAATAGGTTAATGACTACACAGCATAAAAAGTGCAGTGTCTATCTTTTTTTGGAAACTGTGTAGTTATTAATCAATGTTATTGATGATTACACAGTTCTTTTTTTGTTTTATAGACGAATTAAAAGAAAGGGTGAATTAAATGAAAAATTTAGTCAATGTGTTGGCAATTAATCAATTAGAGGGTGGAACTTATACAGTTGATACGGTTTTAAAAGTAATCAAACAAATTACTGATTGGGCATTAGCCGTAGGTATTGCACTAGCAGGAGTTGCTCTTGTAATAAGTTTCATAATGTATGCAGTTGTCGATGTAGATCAAAAGCCAAGAGTTAAAACTAGAATAGTACAAACTTTACTAGGAATTGGTGGAATCATAATGGCGATTTCATTAGTTAATATTATTATTAGATTATTCACATAGGTATTTGTTTTATGATGACAAAAGTTTTTGATTTATTAAGAAGTCTAGGTTGGTATATAATAAAATTTGTATATGACTTAATAGATGGATTATTAGAAATTATAAAAAAATTAAATGCTTTTGATATTATTAATTCATTATCTAATAATCAAGCATTTAAAAACTTTTATACTGGTGTAATGGCAATAGCTATCACATTATTTGCTTTATTTATAGTATGGAAATTTGTGAATAAAATGTTAGATCCAGATGAAGAAACTTCTTTTAAAAATATAATGACTGAAATAGCAAAATGTGGAGCATTAATTATGCTGTCCACATTTATGTTTATTCAAGTATCTAACTTTTCCATAACATTATCTAATTATACAGGTAGTATATTTGAGAGTAGCACAAAATCAAAGATGAGTAATACAATGCTTTCAATGTATATATCATATAAAGATGGTTATAAGAATAGTGATAAATTCAAAGAAGATAAAAGTATAAATGAATTGGTTTCAAATGGATCATTTGATAGTGACGAATTATACCTTTCAAAATATGTCACGAAATCAAGAATAATATTATCTGATGATAAAGATTATAAATATGAAATAAATTGGCTTATGGCAATTATAAGTGGTGGTTTCTTTTTGTATAGTTTATTCTTTGCTGGAATAATGCTTGGTAGAAGGCAGATAGAATTCTTATTCTTGTTTTCTATTGCACCAATAGTATTTGCTACGAGTGTATGTAATAAACAAAGAAGAGGAGCAGTTATTGAACAACTAGTATCACTTGCATTACAAAGTGCAGTAGTAATGCTAATAGTTAGTTTAGCCGTTATGGTTATGCAAGAAATAAATACTACTTCATTCTTTACGAATACTTTTATGAATTTAACAACTAAATCATTATTGTATTTAGGATGTGCAACATTTATCTTAACTGGTAGTCAAGTTATTAATCGTTTTATTGGTGCAAATGTAAGTGCAGCATCAGGTAGAGAACAATTAATGTCATTGATGGGTTATGGAAAAATGGCAGGTATTGGAGCAACACTTGGAGCAGGAGCAACAATAGGTGCAGGATTATTAGGAACAGGACTTGCTATGAAAGGTGGAAAAGCAGTTGGATCACAAGCACTATCTCAAGCAGGACTTGCAATAGGTACAATGGGAACAACTGATCCATCAAGTGGTCAAGCACCAACTAAAATGCAAAAATTTGCTCAAACAATGGGTAGCAAAATGTATGTAAGAGGACAAAAGTTAGGTAGTAAATCTGATGGAAGTAAATTTAGTACAAGTGATGCATTCATAAATGCAGGAGCAAGTAGTTTAAATAATACTGTACGAAAAGTAATGCCGAGAGCAGCATACAACACTTCTTATTATAGAAGAAGAAATAAAATATAGAGGGAGGTAAGATTATGTATATAACAGTTAAATCTATTAAAAGAGATTTAGGATTTAAAGGAATAGAAGTATCAGACATAGTTATTGGACTACCAATGATACTTTTATTTATAATTTTATTTTGTTTTACTCCTTTAAAAATATTATCTATTGTTGGATTAATGATAGGTATATTTTGCCTTTTACCTATTAGTGTAAGTAAAAAGAATCGTATGTATAAAGTTTTAGGTCTTATCTTTTCTTATATTAAGAGAGATAAGATTTTTATTTATAAAAACGAAAGAAAGGTGAGTAGAATTGAAGAACGAGAAAATTAGTAAAGAAGAAAAGAATAAAATTAAAGAACACAAGATATTAGAAAAGTTTTTAAAAAGAAAAGATAAAGTTAAAAATAAATATCTAACTAGAAGTGTTCTAATAAAAAAATATAGAAATGCTCAAACTTTTACTAATTCAGAATTTGTAAATGATAATGGTATCATCAAACTAAGAGATAATTCTTATGCAAGAGTTTATTCAGTAGATGCTATTGATTTATCACTTACATCAAATATTCAAAAGCAAAATTTCTTTCATCAGTTAAAGTATTTATATCAATTAAAAGGACTTAATTTAAGAATATATAAGTTAGATGATAAAATTGACTTAAATGCTAATAAAGATCATTATAATAAACTAATGGAAGAATATTCTACTGATGAACAAAGAGTAGAGTTTTTGAAAGAGAGATATTACAAATTAGAAGAATTAGAGCATGAGAATTTAACAACAACAAGTAGATATTATTTTGTTATTGTAAACGATAATGAAAAAGCACTTGAACATATAGTAGAAGAAGTAGAAATGCAATGCTACAATATGACACCAAGACTTAATATTAAAATGATTACTAATAAATTAGAGATATATCAGTTTTTAGTAAACTTATATCTATCAACTGCTAGTATAGATCAATTAATGTGGAGCAATTTAGTAGAATTAATTACTCCTTTTTTTATACAAGAAAATATGGGTTATATAAAAGCAGATGAAGATGAAATACAAATTATTACAATTAAAAAATTACCACCATTCATAGATGAGTTATTCTTTGAAGAACTATTTAATGTACCAGACACTAGAAGTTGTATTCATATTAAAGATACAATTCCTACTGATGAATTAGTTAAGAGATTAGATAGCAATTATGAGTTTTTAATGACTGAAAGAAACACTACACGAAAGTTAAGTGATGCTACACAAATGGATGCAGAAAAAGAAAACTTTCAAGCATTAATGACACAAATAAAAAATGGTGATGAGAAGATTAAAGAAGTTGATTTCATCATTGTTATTAATGGAAATAAAAAACAACGAGAAGAAAAGCTTAAAGAGTTAAGAAAGATAGCAGATATTTACCAAATTAAATTAGATGCTCCTCGTATGAGGCAACTTGAAGGTTGGCAAGCATTTGATATAAATAAAAATGGATTTGAAGATTATCATAGTTATTTACCAAGTTTAACTTTGGCGGCATCTTTTCCATTAACAATAACTAACTTTAATGATGAAACAGGATATATGTTAGGAGCAGATATTCATACTGCACTACCAACAATATTTGATATATTCCATAAAGATGCAACAAGACCATCAAGTAATCTTGCAGTAATTGCATCTACTGGTGGAGGAAAGAGTTTTACATTAAAGAAAATGATTATAAATGAAATTAATAGAGGAAATAAAATATTTATATTTGATGCAGAAGGAGAATATCAAAATTTAGTTAATAAAAATAAAGGAGAGTACATTGATATGTATTCATCTAGTGGTGGAATAATTAATCCATTACAAGTTAGATTTTTACCTAGTGATAAAGAAGAAAAAACTGATAATGATGTAGATAAAATTAATTATGAAGATTGTCCACTAGCAAAACATTTAGGATCACTTGAAACATTTATTAAATGTGCTTTTGAAGAAATAAAAGAAAGTGAAGTAGTTGTCTTGTTAGATATGATAGAAAAACTTTACAAGAGATTTGGTATTACAAAAAATACTAAAATATCAAGTTTAGAAAAATTAGAGAATACTGATTATCCAATATTTACTGACTTAATAGAGTTCCTACCAGATTACAAAAATATGATTACTAATCAAGAACAATTAAAGATAGTAGATAAACTTGAAATTCTTTTAGATAGATTTAAAGTAGGTATTGATTCAATGCTATTTAATGGATATACATCAGTAAATCTTGATTCTAATTTAATTGCTTTTAATGTTAAAGATTTATTAAATAGTAAAAACAAGAGAGTTATTACAACACAACTTGTAAACTTATTAACTTATCTTAATAACATAATAGTTCAAAATAAAATAGTAAATGATAAAGGTAAAGAAAAAAAGAAAATTAAAAATATTGCAGTTATCATTGATGAGTTCCACTTATATTTAAAAAATACTGATAGTGAAGTTCTTCTAACATTTGAACAAATAGCAAGAAGAATTAGAAAATATCATGGAGCATTTATTCCAGCAACACAAAGTATTCATGACTTTATTGGAGATGATGACTCAGTTAGAAGTGCAACGGCAATATTTAATAATTGTCAGTATCAATTAGTAGGTATGCTTAAAGAAGATGATTTAACAACTTATTTAAGATTGTTCTATCAAAATCCTTTAACTGATACACAAAAAGAATTTTTAACACAAGCAAAGATGGGAGAGTTTTTATTAACAGTTAATTCTAAAAATAGAATAAGAATTAAAATAGAAGCTACTCCAATGGAAATAGAATTAATGAAAGAAGTATTGCTATGAAAGAACTAACAACTAGACAATTACGAAATAGATTTAAAAAAATGTATAAAGAAGAATTTGAAGATCCTAACGAATCGTTTATGGATTTCTTATTAGATTTACTTCCAAAGGAAATATTAATTAAGATGCTTGATAAAGGAGATAAATATTATTATTCAATATTTCATAAATACAAATGAGAAAGAAAAAGAAGAATTTATTTTTAAAAATTATTGGTGGTAGTAGTATTTTATCAATAGCATTTGCAATGATTATACTTATATGTGTCTTAATGATTTTTGATTTCTTTGGGACAAAAATTACAAAAGAAAAAGTACAAGCCAATGCAGAATATGCTGATGCTTATACTCAAACTGTCAATAAATATTTAAAAGATGGATATGTTCCATTACAACGACTTTTATATTTTCATTTGGAAGATACAACATTATCTCTTGATGCTTTATATAAAATGAATCAAAATACTGAAACAAAAACTGCAAAAGAAATTAAATCAGTATGTGAAGATCAGAGATTAAAAAATATGGTTGCTTGTACTGATGCTAACATAAAAGAGAACGAAGATTATTTAGTAGTTAGTACAGGACATTTTAATTTGCCATTAAAAGATAGTTTTGCCGTTACGAGTTTTTTTAACGAGCAAAGAATAATTTATGGAGAAAGTAATGTACATGGAGGTTGGGATTTAGCAGCACCAGCACAAACAAAAGTCTATTCAGTTTGTGATGGCGAAGTAGTAAGAATTAATTATACTCAAAGTGAAAATGTACCTTATGATAAATCAAAAAATAGTGTTGGTAATACAATACGAATTAAATGTGATAAGGATTATGAAAACAAATATTATGTTGTATTTGCTCATCTTTATCCAAATAGTGCAAAAGTTAAAGTAGGAGATAGAGTAAGTCATTGGACTGAAATTGCAAGTGTTGGAACAACAGGTCATTCTACTGGTAATCATTTACATTATCAAGTAGAAACTGAAAGTGGAGAAAAAATAGATGGAATGAATTTTATTGATTTTACTTTATCCAAATCAGATTCTACACTTGAATTACCAAATTATAATAATGAAATTCCTGCTTTTTCAAATTAAAGGAAGCACAAAAAAACATGAAAAATTAAAAAGTAGCCACTTTGGGAAAATAAAGTAGTCATTAAATTTGTTGTAAATAAAGGGCTTAGAGCAATAGAGTAGCCACTTATGACCACTGAAAGTAGTCATTTTTGCAAGTGCAAAAATTGTAAGACACCACTAGTTTATCCTTGTTTTACAGGGATTAAATAGAATTATGGTGTCGTTCTTCTTATGCCCATTAAAAATATGAAGTATTTTTATTAAAAAAATAACAATATTTTAGTAAAAGTGGCTACTCTAAATTTTTATATAGGAGGGTGTAAATTGATAAAAAGTTTAGTAAGAACTACATTAAGAATTGATAATAATTTAAAAACAAGAATAGAATTGTTAGCAATCAAAAACAATTTAAGTTTTAATAAAATGTTAGTTTATATTATTGAACTTGGTTATAACGAATACATAAAAAAGTTTGATAAATATTATGAAGAACAAAATAAAAAATTAGAAAGAGAGGATAATGCTTATGAATAAGATTAGAGTATATAATGATAATGAAATTAAAATCTTATTAAGTAATCCTAATGTTGAAAGAATAAAAAACAAAAGTCAAATAGTTTATAAAAATGAATTTAAGTTATATGCTGTTAAAGAAAAAATAAATCATAGTGAGAAAACTGCAAGACAAATTTTTGAAGAAGGAAAGTTTGATATGAATATATTAGATGATAGAACTCCTCAAAAAAGAATTTGTTCTTGGGTTAAAAAATATAAAATGTTTGGAGAAGATTATTTTACTACCAAGAATAAATATTCTTATAAAGCATTAGAACAAAATAAAAAATGTAATCTTAATAATATGTTTAAAGATGATAAAGTTATTGCTTATGTAATTAAGAAGAAAGATGATGGCTCTATTGAATCAAGAGTTGTTAGAAAACTAGATGATGAAAAAACTAACAGTTAGATTAGAAGATTATATTTATGATAGATTAAATTTAGTTTCTAATGAAAATGGTATTTCAGTAAATAAAATTGTATCTAACATTTTAGAAAAATATATTAATCAACCAAAAGAAATAAATTACATGAAAGAATTAGATAGAGATTTAAAAATATTAAATAGTAATTTAGAAAAAGTTTCAAAAAGACAATATAAACATTTTTTAGTATCACAACAACACTTTGCTAATGTAGGTTATTTATCAAATGCAGATATTAAAGAAGATAAATGTCTTAAAGAAATTTTAAATAATAAGGATGGTTTTAATGAGTAAGAAAAGTCCTAATGTAATTTTTAAAAGTCAATATTGTTTAGCACTAAAATCAAGAGATAATAAATTGCAATCATTAAATTATAAAGATGATAGATTAAAAGATGTTGATGATATGATTAATTATTTTTCAAATGAGAAGAAAAGGACAATAGGTATGTTTGAATATTATATGGGACATACAAGAAATGAAAATTATAATCTTGTTATGGAAAATGGAGAGTATGCTACTAAACAAGACATAAATAAAATTAAAGATGATTATAAAAAGTATATTGAAAATTCAAATCTTTGGAAGGGAATTTTAAGTTTTAAAAAAGAATATCTTGATGAGAATATTGATATTAAAACTCTGGAACAAAAGATAGCAAAAGAAGTAATGCCACAATTTTTAAAGTATTGTGGATTTAAAGATATTAAAAATATGAGTTATGTTTTTTCAGTACACACTAATAGAAAACATCAACCTCATATACATTTTGCTTTTATAGAAAAGAAACCTAATTATAAATATTGTGATAAAAAAGTTAATTATAGAAGAAAAGGTAAAATTACTCTTGATGAACAAAGATACTTAAAAAGGTTAGTAGAACTTGTAATTGAAAGAGAAAAATATTACACGCCACTTTTAAAAAAGACTAATGAAGATATTGATTATTTAAAATCTTATTTTAATCCAAAAGAAAGGAATTTTACTTTAAGAAATATTAATAACTTTTATATTGAAGAAGATATTTTAAAGTTAGGACAATTGTTAAAAGAATATAGAGAACTTAATGAACAAGATTCAAAAAGAATTAAATATAATTCAATTAAGAATAATAAGTTAGGTAAAGAAATAAAACAACTAACTAACGAAATAAAAAAGAATTTATTTAATGATGATACATCTATTCTTTATGCAAGTAAAAAAGATATTAAAAAAGATTTAGATAATCTTAATGAATATTTTAATAAGCTGAATGAAGATAACAATATAAAAGAGTATATTAAATCAAATAGTATTGTTGATAAGAAAGAACAATATATTGATAATTATATTTATAATTCAATAGTAAATCATTCCTTATATAAGTATGAACATATAGAAATGATAGTTAAGAATAGGAAAATAGATAATATTACACTTGATGATCTTATTCAAGAAGTAGCATACCAAAATAAAATAAAATCAGAGATGAAAGATAAACAAAGAAAAAGGTTTATTCTTGATAATTATTTTAAAGGAACTAATAGTAGTACCAAATTTCCTAGCAAATACAAGATGGAAAAAGCCTTTAAAAATATTAATTATGAAATGGAAAAAGCATCTCATGAATTTAGTAAACTATTTAATTATGATGATAAGATAATGTAGGAGTGTCATGAAAAAAAGAAATATATTTAAAAAAGTTAAGAAAGATATTAGATAATAATAATTATTATTATTTTGAAAATGAATTAAATCAGAACATAAAATATTTTATGGAATACTATTGTTACTAATAATTCTAATATGGATTTCTAAAAAGAAAAACAGATGTTTTTTTTTAAAATCAGATAATTTTATATGTTTCTATATTTTTAATTATACTTGTATTATTTATATTAGTGTCGATATTTCACTAAAAATAAATAGTCCAATAGAAAAATTAGTTTTTTTTTGATATAATATATTTATATAAGTTATTCCGATAAATAGTAACTTGTAAGTGAGGTAGTAATATATGATTTTTAAAAAAAGGTATAAAAGAAGATTAACAAAATTTGGTAAATTATTCTTTTCTGGAATTTTCGGTTTGACTGTATTGATTTTAAGTTTAGCTTTTATAAATCATCAAAGAGTTTTTTATGAAAAAGATGAAAATAAAAATTATATAGTCGAAATTAATTATCCAAAGGTTAAATCAAAACAACTTCTAGCATATACTGATGACTATATAAAGAATAAAAAAAAGGAATTTAAAGAAGAAATTTCTAAGGAAGAGCCATTAAATAGTTCAAAATATGAATTTAAAGCAGATTATAAAATAACTGATAATAATAATATATTAGGCTTACATTTAAATATTAGTGAATATACTGGCGGAGCTCACAATGTTAGATATGATAAATCATATTACTATAATAAAGAAAGCGATGAAATAGTATCTATTAAGGATTTTTTAGAAAAAGATACAAGCCTAGATAAACTTGCTAATCTTTCTTATTATTATGTTATGAAATATAGTGATGATAATAATTTAAATTTTGATAAAGAAGGGGTTAAAGAAGGATTATCTTCTAATCTGAATAATTTTGAACATTTTAATTTCATAGATGATGGTTTAGAATTTATCTTTCCACCTTATCAAATTGCATATTATGCTGCAGGTGAAATAAAAATAGTAATTCCTTATAATGAATTAAAAGGCATAATTAAAAATAAATATTTAAAATATAGTGAAAAAGATAATATAAAACAAGATAACAATAGAGACTTAAAAGAATTTAGTAATAAAAAACTAATTGCTTTTACCTTTGATGATGGACCTAGTTATATTGGAACAAATAAATTACTAGATAATTTAGATAAGTATAATGCTCGGGTAACATTTTTCGTATTAGGAAGTAGAGTTAATAATTACAAAGATACATTAACTAAGGCTTATAAAATGGGGAATACAATAGGAAGTCATACTTATAGTCATTCTAATCTTTTAAAGTTAGATAATTATTCTGTTATGGATGAAATAAAGAAAACTAATGAGGCAATTAAAAATATAACTGGTAGTGAAACTATATATTTAAGACCACCTTATGGAAATATAAATTCTGATATAAAAAATATATCAAATATGTACACAATTTTATGGGATTTAGATACAGAAGATTGGAAATATAAAGATAAAGATAGAATAGCAGACTATATTGTCAGTAATGCTCATGATGGAGCAATAGTATTATTGCACGATTTATATGAAACATCAGTTGATGGAGCTTTACTTGCTATGGAAAGATTAGAAAAAGAAGGATATGCTTTTGTAACAATTGATGAAATGATTAAAATTAAAGATATTCAATTGGATATAAATAAAAATTATTATCAACTTAAATAATTATAAATTCATATACTTACACAATTATAACAGCACATATCAAGAAATAAATTACAATTTAGTAATTAGTTAGAAAAATAGTAATTTGTTGAAATGGAGTGATAATTATGAATGAAGAAATTAAAAATGCTATGGTAGAATTGGAAAATTGGCTTTCTGATCCACAAGAACTTGGAAAAAAACCAGTAAAGATTGAATATGCAAATTCTTTTGAAGATGAAGATGGTATAAGATGTATAATTTTTAAATATAAAAAGAATATATTAGGTAAATGGCTTTTAGAAATTGTTAGTGAATCAGGAACATTTAGTGAAATGAAAGAATATAACCAAAAAAGCGAAATTGAGGATGCAAAACAAATATTAGAAATGTTGAAGAATTACTGGAAAGAAATATCTAAAAAAATGCAATAATAAATTGCAACCAATGGAGGATGTTTATTATGGGATTATTTAATAAGTTTAAGAAAAAAGAAAAAGACGATTGGAAAAATGCTTATATGGGGAACCCAAATTTTTATAAAGGTAAAGATGGTAAGCCGTTTGGTGCATTTGCGCTAACAGAAAATACCTTAACTTCACTTCCAAAGAATCCCAAAGCATTATATAAAATTGATGATACAGAAGTTGATGAATGGAAATTGATGCTTGTAAGTACAACTAATAATGGAGTTTTAGGAGATATAGATTATTATAAGGCAATAAATAAACTAATGAAGTTTGTTATTGATGAAAAGGATAATAATATTTTAATTAGAGGACTATCATTAAAAGAATTAAATGAAGTATTGAAATAATTACAAATTATAATTTATTGATTAGTTAGACAAATAGTAATTTGAAAGTGAGAAGATATTGTGGGATTATTTAATAAAAATAAAATAGACTTTTATAAAGAATATAAGATTTCAGAAAAAATAGTAAAAGAATCTACAATTAACCATATTTCTAAAGGTAAAATACCTATTGAAACGGGAATTTATAATAAAGGTCTAATTAGCATATTAGATATTGATGTTTCAGTAAATATAATGAAAAATTGGGAATGGAGATTTGATAAACATTTTATTCCTATTATAGCAACTGCATTTGGAGATCTATTTATGTATAGTCCTAGAAGTGAAAATTGTTATTTTTTTCAAACACAATATAATACACTTGATTTAATTATTGATAGTATTGATGAACTTTTAAATAAGGCATTACTTGATAATGAAATTAAATCAAAAGTTTTATTACAAGACAAATTTAATAATGTTTATGAAACAATAGGACATCTTAAATATAATGAATCATATATTTTAAAACCTTGGATAATGCTAGGTGGAAAAGACATAATTGAAAATTATTCTATCGGAAGTTTATCAGTATATTTAGATTTAGTTTCACAATCATTAGAAAAATAAATTACAATTTAGGAGTGTGATATTATGGGGTTATTTAATAAATTGCCATTTAAAGATAAACCTAATACAGCTGTTTTTACTTGCACTTGTATTTTAAATAATGAAAAACCAATTCTTTATATTACTCATGATGAAGATGGTACTTGGCAATTTCTATGTGGTGATGAACATACAGAAAATGATGCAAGAATTGTATCACTAGAAGAAATATATAAACTAGATAAAACAATAGGAAAAGTATCAAATATAGAGTATGGAAAAACTGCTACAAGAATAAATAAAACAAGTAATTGGATTATTAGTTAAATTACAATTTAGTAATTAGTTAGAAAAATAGTAATTTGTTAAATAGATTGGAGATGTAAATATGGCTTTTGATTATAAAAAAGAATATAAGGAATTCTATATGCCTAAAAATAAACCTAGTATAGTAGAAATTCCTAAAATGAATTATATAGCAGTAAGAGGTACAGGAAATCCTAATGAAGAAAATGGAGATTATAAAAATACAATAGGTTTATTATATGGCATTGCTTATACAATAAAAATGAGTTATAAGGGTACACATAAAATAGATGGTTTCTTTGAATATGTTGTTCCACCACTTGAGGGCTTTTGGTGGCAAGATGGAATGAATGGAACAATTGATTATAATAATAAGGGTGCAATGCACTTTATATCTATTATTAGATTACCAGATTTTGTAACAAAAGCAGACTTTGACTGGGCTATTGAAGAAACAACTAAAAAGAAAAAACAAGATTTTTCAAGAGTCGAATTTTTAACCTATGATGAAGGAATATGTGTTCAATGTATGCACATTGGTAGTTATGATGACGAGCCAATAACAGTTGAGTTAATGCATAATTTTGCAAAAGAAAATGGATATGAATTAGATATAACGAATGCAAGATTACATCACGAAATATATTTAAGCGACCCAAGAAAATGTGATGTAAGTAAATTAAAGACAGTTATAAGACACCCTATTAAAAAAATAAAGTAAAGTATAAATTACAATTTTATAGTTATTGATTTATAGTAATTTACCGAAAAGATTGTCAGTAATGACAGTCTTTTTTGTACGACAAGCAGTTATACAAATAGATTAGTTCAGTGCAACTAATCTATTTTTTATAAGAATTATAAACGAATTAAATGCAATTATTTTTTTATTATTTATTGACATTTAATTATAACTACTATAAAATATAGTAGTATAGTTTATAGTAGAAAGAAGGGCTTAAATATATGAAAAATTATGACAACTATTTTCTTCCTGTAGATAATATGGAAGAAGCAAAAAGATATTATGAGGAAATATTGGGGTTAAAAAAGAAATTTGATTTTTCTGATAAGGGAATGGTTGCTTATAATATTGGAAATGAAGAACCTGCAATAATTTTAAAAGACAAAAATAAATTTGAGAATTTAAAGCCTACAATATGGTTTGAAGTAGAAGATGTTGCAATCTTCTATAAAGAAATGTTGAATAATGGTATAAAATTTTTGAGTGAGCCTTTTAAAATTGGAACTGGTAATGCAGTCGAGTTTGAAGATCCATTTGGAAATAGACTTGGCGTTACAGATTATATTAAGTAAGGAGTAGAGATTATGTCAAATATAGATTTGGTATTATTAGGACTTATTAAACAAAAATCACAAAGTGCTTATGATATTAAAAAAAATATAGAATATCGTAATATACCAAGATGGGTAAGAATTAGTGAACAGTCTATTTATAAGAAAGTATTACAATTAGAATCAAAAGAATATATTGTTAGCCATAAAGAGACAGAGGGAAATATGCCAGATAAAGCAGTATATACTATTACTGACAAAGGTAATGATTATTTTAATAGACTTATGAATGATATTTCAAATTATGATGTTAGTCTATATTTGGATTTTAATATTATTATTACGAATTTAGATTTAGTAGATGATGAACAAAAAAAGATTCTTGTTTCTAATATAAAATCAAAGATATTAGAATTAAAAGAATTACTAAATGAAAGACAATCTCATAGACAACATATTCCTAATGTTGGAAAACAAATGTTTAAACAACAATTAGCATTAGTAGAAACATTAGAAAAGTGGATAATTGATTTTGAGAATAGTTTAAAAGAACAAAATTAGTAAATATTGATTTTAAGTTAAAAGATAAATTTGTAGGGAGGGAAATTCCATGAAAATAATCAACATTGGTATTCTTGCTCATGTAGATGCAGGAAAGACAACTTTAACGGAAAGTCTGCTTTATACAAGTGGAGCGATTTTAGAATTAGGCAGTGTAGATAAGGGAACAACAAGGACAGATACTATGTTTTTAGAACGTCAGCGTGGAATCACAATTCAGGCAGCAGTTACTTCTTTTAATTGGAATGACTACAAAATCAATATTGTAGATACTCCTGGACATACAGATTTTATAACAGAAGTGTATCGTTCCTTATCTGTTCTTGATGGAGCTATTTTAGTAATTTCTGCTAAAGATGGTGTACAAGCACAAACCCGAATACTATTCCATGCACTTCAAAAAATGAATATACCAACAATTATTTTTATAAATAAAATAGATCAGTATGGAATTAACTTAAATAATATTTATCAAAATATCAAAGAAAAACTTTCAAATGATATTATTGTTATGCAAAATGTAACATTAACTCCAGAAATATCAATTAAAAATATCATTGATTTAGATGATTGGGATCCTGTAATTTCCAAAAACGATAAACTTTTAGAAAAATATATTGTAGGAGAAAAATTGACTATACAAGAATTAACGTATGAAGAATCTAGGTGTGTTAAAAAAGGTTCGTTGTTTCCTATATACCATGGAAGTGCTAGAAATAATATAGGGACTCAACAACTCATCGAAGCTATTTCAAATCTTTTTTGTTCTGAAATGAATGAGAATGATTCAGAACTATGTGGAAGAGTTTTTAAAATTGAATATACAGACCATAAGCAAAGATTAGTTTATTTGCGTCTTTACAGTGGAACATTACACTTACGAGATACAATTATATTGCCATCGAAAAAGAAAGTGAAACTTACAGAAATATATATTCCTTCAAATGGGGAAATGATACAGACAAAAATAGTTTGTTCTGGAGATATTTTTATTATACCTAACAATACATTAAGATTGAACGATATTATAGGAAATGAAAAGATTTTGCCATGCAATGTATGGAATGACAAGCCTGTACCAATGCTACGAACAAGAATTGAACCGATAAAAATAGAAGAGAGAGAAAAATTATTGGATGCTCTTACAGAAATTGCAGATACTGATCCTCTTTTACGTTATTGTGTTGATACGATAACACATGAAATCGTCATTTCTTTTTTAGGAACAGTGCAGTTAGAAGTTATCTGTTCTCTGTTGATTGAAAAATATCACATAAACATAAGAATCGAAGATCCAACCGTAATTTATTTGGAAAAGCCATTACAAAAGGCAGATTATACTATTCATATTGAAGTACCACCAAATCCATTTTGGGCATCAATTGGATTATCAATAACTCCACTTCCAATTGGCAGTGGAATACAGTACGAAAGCAAAGTTTCACTCGGTTATTTAAATCAAAGTTTCCAAAATGCAGTAAGAGAAGGTATTAATTATGGACTGGAGCAAGGTTTGTATGGCTGGGAAGTAACAGATTGTAAAATATGTTTTGAATATGGTGTTTATTATAGCCCTGTTAGTACTCCCTCGGATTTTCGTTTTCTTGCCCCAATTGTACTTGAACAAACATTGAAAAAAGCGGGAACGCAATTATTAGAGCCATATCTTTCGTTTATACTTTTTACACCACAGGGATACCTTTCTCGTGCATATAATGATGCACAAAAACATTGTGCAATAATTGAAACTAGTCAATCAAAAAATGATGAAATTATTTTTACAGGACATATTCCTGTACGTTGTATTAATGAATATCGTAATACTTTAACTCTATATACAAATGGGCAAGCAGTTTTTTTGACAGAATTAAAAGATTATCAAATTGCTACTTGTGAACCAGTTATTCAATCACGTAGACCAAATAATCGAATAGATAAAGTACGCCATATGTTTAATAAAAAAGAAAATTAAGTTACTATTCGCTAAATTACAATTTAGTAATTAGTTAGAAAAATAGTAATTTTCAAAGCAAATGTTAAAACCTTTTGACAAAGTTCCAAAGATATTTGGTAGATTACAAAAGTTTGCAAAAGTATAATTGTAAGTGAAAGGAAGGGATATGAATGAAATTAGGAGATAATATTCAGAAGTTAAGAAAGGACTTAAAACTTTCACAAGAACAATTAGCAGAAAAGATTGATGTCACAAGACAAACAATATCTAATTGGGAATTAGGAGAAACATCACCTAATCCAGAACAATTGAAACTTTTATCTAAAGCATTAAATGTAAGCATTGATGAATTGCTTAATAATGATGTTAAATCAGTTATTATTGATAAAGTAAGCAATACGGAAAAATTGGCAGGAATTATTATTAAAATTTTAAAAGTTATAGGAATATTATTTGTTATATATTTCATAATAGGTATACTTGCAATATTTTTATTCAGTGTGAAAAAAGAAAGTTCAACAGAAACAATTACTAGCAATCAAACTACACAATTAGAATGTACTATTGATAATAAAACATATCGATATATGGTTGAAACTGATAGTGATGATAATTTAATTGAGGCTAGTGGAAGCAAATATATAGAGAATATTTTAACAAATAAAAAATTTAATCGAGGAAAAATAATGATTGAATATATAAATTCTTATTTTAAGGATAATGGTGGACATTGTTAAATAAATTACATTTTAGTAATTAGTTAGAAAAATAGTAATTTGAAAGTGAACTAATAGTATGTTTAATATTTAACAAATAATTGATATATTATTCTTGGAGAGTGATAAAATGAATCAAGAAAAAATAGGTAAATTTATTGCTGAATTAAGAAAGCAAAAAAAGTTAACTCAAGAACAACTTGCTGAAAAATTAGGCATAACAAAAAATGCTGTAAGTAAGTGGGAAAGAGGATTAGGACTAATGGATTTATCATTATTGAAACCATTAAGTGAAATTTTAGGCGTTTCGGTTACGGAAATATTAAATGGTGAAAAAATTGATGAAGAAATTGATTTAAAGAGTGAAGAAATTTTAATTGATACACTTGATTATTCAGTTAAAGAAATTGAAAAAGTAAAAAAGAATAAGTTCTTAATTATATTATTAACGATAATTATTACAATATTTTCAATTATTTTATTAGACACAATTCAAGCAGTAGCATTTAAAAACAGTCCAATAATAAGTTGGAGAGTTGAAGATGTAAATGATAGTGATAGTTATGTAGATAAAGGATTTTTAATTGATACATATTATTGTGTGAAAGAACAAGATATAGTAACAGTAATACCAACCTTTAAAAACACAAATTATAATTGCCCATCAGAATAATAAATTACAATTTGTATGAATAGATCAGAAATAAATTTCTGGTCTTTTTTTATGTAAGAAGAAAGAAGGAAAAAATGAAAATATTAATTATTAGTTTAATTGGAATAGTATTGTTTTTATTAATACTATTCATGTATTGCACTTGTGTAATATCAAGTAGATGTTCAAGAGAGGAGGAGAAAAGAGATGAATATATTAGAAATGTACAAAAGACTATCAAAAGAAGATAAATCTCATTTAACTGTTTATTGTATTTATGACAGTATTTATGATGTTGCTAAAAATCAAGACTATGAAATAACTGATAAAGTTGCAGTTGATTTACAGGAATTGGCTTATGATTTATATATTGAAGATAATGGGTATAAGTTATCTCAATCTGAAATTGCTCATTTCTTAACTAATTGTTATATAAAAGATAATTCATTTTTAGATAAAATTGAAGATACTGATTATTCTGATATTTTAGAGGCAATTTCTGATGATGATTATGAGTTTTATAAAGATGAAGGATTAGAAAGGTAAGGTGTAAATATGGATTTTTCAAAATTAAATTTAGAATTTGCAAATATGCAAGAAACAATTAAAAATTATAATAGAATAATTTTAAGAATTAATTGTAGAATAAAAGATAATATAAGAAGTATAAGTAAGATGGAGACAAAAGTAAAAGGTAATAAAGATAAATTAATTAAATACTTAGCAAATGTTTATATAGAATCAATAAAATGTGAAAATGATTTTTTAAATGATTTAATTAAAGGAGATGAGAATGATGGAAAATCAGGCAATACTAAATCAGTATAATGAAGAAGAAATAAAACAATTACTTAATAGTGATGAAAAATTAGTTTACATTGATAATGGTAGTGAAGAATTTGTAGCAAAATATGAGGATTTACCAGATATAATTGTAGATATAAATGATAAAATTGGGAGTACAAATTTAACTGTAATGGAATTTGATAATCCAAGTAAAATATTACTTACAACATTTGGACCATTTTTAAATAAATGCGATTCTGATGTAAGAAAAGATATAATTGATAGACTTAATAATTTACAACAAGGAATAGAAGAAGTTAAAGATTATAAAGTAATTGATGAAGATATGCTTGATGATGTCAGATATCAATTTAAAGATAACGATATGGAGAGATAAAATGAATTTTGCATATATAATGATTTTAGTATTAGTTGCTTTAATTATTATATTTTTATATTTCATAGAGCCACTAATTACTAAACAAAAAATTAAAGATAATTATGAACATGGAAGTGCTAGGTTTTCAACTAAACAAGAAATAGAAAAGAACTTCAAAAAAGAAGAAATAAAGCATATTAATAATAGTGGTTTTCCAGTTTATTATTCAAAAGATAATAAATATGTTTGGTTTGATAATAATACACCACATTGGATATATTTAGGTTCTACTGGTAGTGGTAAATCAGTTACGGCAGTTATACCTGAATGTAGTTTTATAGCAACTGCTAAAACAAAGAAAAGTGTATTTATTACTGATCCAAAAGGAGAAATATTTTCTACAACATCAAAGATGTTTAAGGATAATGGTTATAATGTGTTTACATTAGATTTCAGAAATCCAGCATATTCAAATCATATTAATTTATTAGAAACTGCTATAAATGAATATGAGTTATTTGATAAAAATGAAAAGTTAAGCAATAGTGAAACTAATGAAGAATTAAAAATAAAATATAAAAATGAGTCAATAACGCATTTTGCAGGGTGTAATCAAATAGTAAATGATATATGCACTATGATTATGTCTGATAAAACTGCAAAAGAGGCATTTTGGAATAATAGTGCTAGTGATTTATTATATGGAATTATCTTTTTGTTTTTAGAAGATTATGCTGATGGGAAAATTAAAAGAGAACAAATAACATTATCATCAATGAAGAAATTTCAAAATAGTTCAATGACTGATAAAAATATAAAATCATTAAGAAAATATGTAGAAGCTAAACCTTATGGATTTAGGAGTAAAGACAAATTAATACCAATCATATCTACATCCGAGAACACATATAAATCTATAACGAGCATCTACAATGAGAGAATGACATTGTTTGATGATGTTAATGTAGAAAATATTACATCTAATTCAGATTTCGATTTTGATATATTAGGCAAAAAACCTAGTGTACTTTATTGTTGTATTCCTGATGAATCAAAAATATATTACACACTTGTATCGGTAGTAGTATCTCTAATATATAAAAGATTAGTATTACTTTGTAATATGCAAGAAAACAAGAAATTACCATGTGAGTTAGTTTTCTTGCTTGATGAGTTTGCTAATACACCACCATTACAAGATATTGAAACAATAGTATCGGTAGCAAGATCAAGAGGAATGTATTTTCAATTCTTTTTACAATCATTTGCTCAATTAGATAATTTGTATGGTAAAGAAGTCAGTCAAATTATTCAAGATAACTGTGGACTTGCTTACCTTAAAACAAATACACAAGAAACGGCAGAGGCAATTAGTTCTCGTTTGGGTACTCATGGTGTACAAACAACATCATTAAATTATTCAATGAGTTTTTTGAATAATAATGGTAGTAAAGGAATAAGTCTTATATCAAGAAGATTAATGACTGCTGATGAAATAAAACAACTGCACTTTAAAACTATTATATTCCCAACAGTAGGTTATCCAATATTTCGTGATACGGTTGTTTATCAAAAGTTTAGTTGTTATCAAAAAGGGATGATAGAAAGAAAAGCAAGACCTTTAGAAAGACTTGTTAACACTTATTACACTGTAGAACAATTAAAGTTTGATAATCAAAATAATAATACTAATAAAGAAACCAAATTAGATACGGAAGAAAATAAAAAGAAAACAAAATTAATTGAAACAATTAATAAAGTGTTAGAAAAATTTGGCAAAGTTGATTCAGATGTAGAATATTTAAAAATTGGAAAAGAACCAGTTGCTCAATTATATATAGCACCTCCGTTATCAACGAAGGACTTAACTAATTTAGAAGAATTAAGTAATGAACTTAAATTTAATTACAATGCTATATCTGATAGAGAAAAAGTTAATAGAACAAATAGAAACTCTTTAATAGAGATTTTTTTATTTGACAAAGAGAAAGAAGGTGTAAAGAATGAATAAAAAGTTTGTTGATGAGTTCTTATCTAATAGGGATGAAACATTTAAGAATATAAAAAATAGTGAATATAGTTGGAATAAGTTTATAATTTATTGGTCAAAGATATTAGATGATTATAGTGTTGATAATGTACTAAATCTATATTCTTATAATTCAAGCGGAAAAATATTTAAGACATTTGAAGAATGGAATAGTGAAGATATTGAAAGAAGAATAAAACCTAAAAGTAAAGGAATACCTATATTAAAAGATAATTATAAGATTTATGTATTTGATATTAAACAGACTTATGGTAAAGATTATAATGTTTGGTCTTATAACCATTATTCCGATAATTCATTATTAAAATATTATCAACTTAAAAATAATATAGATAATGATCCAAATAATAAACTGGATAATAATTTATATGATGTTATTTATAATAAAACCAAAAATAATATTGTAAAAGAATATACAGGTATGACTGAAAATGAAGTGGAGTTTATTGCTAAAACAATGACTTCACTTTTTTTGTCTAAAATAAATTTTAATATTTATAACTTGCCAAGTTCATATGGTATGCTTGATAAAATGACTGATGAAGATATTTTAAAATGTATGCAAATTTCAAATAAGGAAACTGCTTATCTTTATAATGACTTTTGTATATATGCAAGAGATATTCATCAGATGGAAAATAGTCTAAAAGATCTTGTAATATCTCAGCATAAAAAGAATGAATATTATAGTTCAGAAATAATTAATGGTATTGTTCTAGGAATGACTAATTATGGTACATATGATTATGATTTTATAATGAGCATTTATAATAATTATTTTGATAAGTATTCATATATAAATAAGAATTTTGCTAAAGAATTAATTTCAAATTTTACATTAAGTGATGTAGAAATTAAGGATAATAAGTATTATGTTGATGATAAAGAGATTAGTAAAGAACAATTTGATGAAGTTTTTTCAGAGGCAGAAGATGAACATTTTGATTTTGTTAATGGACTAAATGTTGATGAATTTGAAGAAGATTATATTGATACTGACATAATTGAAAATAATAATAGTTATATAAGTGATAGTTCGGAACAATTATCATTATTTACTCCAAGAGAAGAAGAACTTGCCAGCAAGATATGTGATATATTTAATTCATTTGATACTAAATATCAAAATACATTTGAAGTTAGAAATGTTGAATTACAAAGATGGGAACATATTAGTTCTAAAAAAAGAAATCTTACTATTCTTTTAAAAAGTCCAATAGCAGATTATGGAGAAAATGCTTTTTCTTATTTTAATAAAGATAAAACTGATGAAATTGCATTAAATGATGGAATTAAAAATAATGCTTTTTTACAAAGTTTATATAAAGACAAAGATTTTTCAATTTATATTTCTCCTGATTTAATACATATTATGTGGTCTAATTTTGATGATAAACAATTTGACTTAAATATACCTAGTACAAAATTAGTAAATCAAGAAGTCATAGATGATGAAACTTTAGAGAAGATAGATGAAGAAGTATCGGATATTGTTAAGGATAATGATATAAGTTATGTCGTAAAGACAGCTGAAATAATTCCAACTAGAAATGGGATTGAAACAGATGTAATTAATGTTGAAGAGCATACACTAGATAAAGACGATAAATATCCTCCAGTTAATTATCACATTAGTGATGATAAGGTAGATAATTCATTTGGAGCAAAGAGCAGATTTAATGATAATGTAAATGCTATTGAATTATTAAAGAAACTAGAAAAAGAAGATAGAAATGCTACAAGAGAAGAACAAGAAATTCTATCTAAATATGTCGGTTGGGGAGGAATTGCCGATGCTTTTGATGAAAGAAAAGATAACTGGTTAGGTGAAAGAGATAGGTTAAAAGAATTATTAAATGATAATGAATATAAAGCAGCAGCACATTCAACTTTGTCATCATTCTATACTCCCAATGTTGCTATTGACGGAATATATAAAGCATTAAAAAATTTTGGATTTGAAAAAGGAAATATTTTAGAGCCATCTTGTGGAGTTGGGAATTTCTTCGGTAGATTACCTATTGAATTTGATAAGTCAAAATTATATGGAGTAGAGTTAGATAGTATAAGTTCAAGAATTGCTAAAAAGTTATATCCTAATGCTAAAATTGAAAGTAAAGGATATGAAGAAACAACTTATGGGGATGACTTATTTGATATTGCTATTGGTAATGTTCCATTTGGTCAAGATAAGGTATTTGATAAACGATATAAAGATAAGTTCTTAATACATGATTATTTTTTTCAAAAGACACTTGATAAAGTTAGGTCAGGAGGAATAATTGCATTTATTACAACTGATGGAACATTAGATAAAAAAGATAAAAGAGTAAGAGAATATATTGCTAAACGAGCAGAATTTTTAGGTGCAATAAGATTACCTAATAATACATTTACTAATAATGCTAATACAAAAGCAACTTCTGATATTATCTTTCTAAAAAAGAGAGATGAATTAAAGTTAGATGTTAGTGATGAAAACTGGATTTATACAGGAGAGTATAATGACGGAGTAATTATTAATAATTATTATATTGATAACCCTAATATGATGCTTGGTAAAATGGAATTACAATCTACTGCTTATGGTATGGATAATACATTGAGTCCTATTGATGAAGATATTAATGTTTTAATGAGTCAAGCAATAGATAATCTACCAAAAGATATATATAAGAAACTTGATTATGAATTAAGTGTAGACAATGATTATGATGTAATTGAGGCTGATGATAGTATCAAAAATAATGCCTTTGTAATTATCAATCAAGATGGTAAAGATATAATATATCAAAGAGTAGCATCTAGTTTAGTTCCATATTCAATACAAACAGGAATGACTGCTAAAAGAATAATTGGATTATGTAATATTAAAACTGATTTAAGAAAAGTATTTGATATTCAACTTAACGATGGAACTGATGAGGATTTAGAAGTAGCACAAAAAAATTTATCTAATAGCTATGATGAATTTGTAAAGAAATATGGATATATCAATGACAATGTGAATGCACGAGCATTTGATAGTGATCCTGATTATTATCTTTTAACTTCAATAGAAAACAAAGTTAGTAAAGACGAAGAAGATGATAAACCTACTTATGAAAAAGGAGATGTTTTTACTAAAAGAACAATAAGAAAAAGTAAAGATATAACAAATGTAGAAAATGCAGAAGATGCTTTAAGATGTTCTTTAAATAATTGTGGCTGTGTTGATTTAGAATATATGAAAAAGATATATTCAAAAGAAGAAAGAGAAATAATAGAAGAACTAGATAATTTAATATATCAAGATCCATCTAAAATACATGATTTTAATGATGGCTGGGTAATTGCTAGTGAGTATTTAAGTGGTAATGTTAAGGAAAAACTAAAATATGCACAAACAATGAATATTGATAATAAGTATGATAGAAATATAGAGGCACTTGAAAATGTTCAACCTGAGCCACTTGATTATGATGAGATTAGTGTTAAGTTAGGATCTACTTGGATACCTGAAGATATATATCACGAGTTTTGTTGTGAACTTTTAGATATTCCTAGATATAGTCAAAGTAGATTAAAAATAAAATATGCACCTGAAATTAATAATTGGCTATTTCAAGCAAGTGGCTTATATGGATATGGCGTTAAAAATACTAATACTTGGGGAACTGAAAGAGCAGATGCCTTATCAATAATTAAAAATACTTTAAATTTACAAAGTATAACTATATTTGATAAAACTGCTGATGAAAGAAAAGTAGTAAATCCAGTGGAAACTGCTAATGCAAGAGAAAAGCAAGAACTTATTAAGCAAGAGTTTAAGGAATGGATTTGGAAAGATGAAGATAGAAGAAATAGGCTAGTTAATCTTTATAATGAAAAATTTAATTGTATGAAAGAAAGGGAATATGATGGAAGTCATTTAACTTTTGATGGAATGAATCCAACAATTAATTTAAGAGAGCATCAAAAAAATGCAGTAGCAAGAGTTATCTATGGTGGTAATACTTTACTTGCTCATGCAGTAGGTGCAGGAAAAACTTATGAATGTATTGCTAGTGCTATGGAACTTAAAAGACTTGGTATAGTTAGTAAACCAATGTTTGTTGTACCTAATCATTTATTAGGACAATGGGCAAACGAAGTTTTAAAATTATATCCAACTGCTAATATACTTGTAGCAACTCAAAAAGATTTTGAGAAAACTAGAAGAAAAAAATTAATGGGAAGAATAGCAACAGGAGAATGGGATGCAGTTTTAATTGCACATTCTTCATTTGGACTTATTCCTATGAGCAAAGAATATGAACAAAAATATATGGAAAATCAAATACAAGAAGTTGTTGATGCTATTGAAAGAATTAAAGCTGAATCTGGAGATGGATTAAGTGTTAAGAAATTAGAGCAAATAAAGTCTAGTTTGGATATTAAACTTAAAACTTTACTTGACAGACCAAAAGATGATGTTGTTAATTTTGAAGAACTAGGTGTTGATGAGTTAATTGTAGATGAAGCACATATGTTTAAAAACTTACCAATGTATTCAAAAATTAGAAATGTTGCTGGTATTAATAATACTGAATCTAAAAAAGCAACTGACTTATTTATGAAGATAAGTTATATATTAGAAAATAATGATGGTAAAGGAGCAGTATTTGCAACGGGTACTCCAATATCTAATTCAATGGGAGAATTATATGTTATGCAAAAATATCTTCAACCTGATAGATTAAGAGAAATGGGACTAACTCACTTTGATGAATGGGCTAGTACATTTGGAGAAGTAGTTAATAGTTTTGAAATTGCTCCTGATGGTAGTGGTTTTAGAACAAAAGCAAGATTTGCTCAATTCTTTAACATACCTGAACTTATGACTCTATTTAAAGAAGTAGCAGATATTAAAACTTCTAAAATGTTAGATTTACCGGTACCTAAATTAAAAGGTGGAGATTATAAAACAATAGTTGCTCCAAAAAGTGATGAACTTGGAGAGTTTGTAGATAAGTTAGCAGAACGAAGTGAAATTATAAAAAATGGTTGTGATCCTAGAATTGATAATATGCTTTTAGTTACGAATGATGGTAGAAAAGCAGCACTTGATTTAAGAATGATAGATCCTAATATGCCAGATTTACCTAATTCAAAAATAAATATGGCAGTAGAAAATATTTATAGAATATGGTTAGAAAATAAAGAGGACAGGTTAACGCAACTTGTCTTTTGTGATTTATCAACTCCAAGAACTGATGGAACATTTAATGTTTATGATGATATTAAAGATAAATTAGTAGCAAGAGGAGTACCAGAGGAAGAAATAGAATTTATTCATAATGCTAAAACTAATCCTCAAAAATTAAAACTATTTGAAGATATGCGAAATGGTACTAAAAGAATTTTAATTGGATCAACATCTAAAATGGGTGCTGGTATGAATGTTCAAGATAAGTTAGTAGCATTACATCATCTTGATTGTCCGTGGAGACCATCTGACATAGAGCAAAGAGAAGGTAGAATTTTAAGACAAGGAAATCAAAATGAAGAAGTTGAAATATATAGATATGTAACTGAAGGAAGTTTTGATGCTTATTCATATCAATTAATTCAAACGAAAGCTACATTTATAAATCAAATAATGGCTAATTCAAATGGTAGTGGAAGAACTGCTGAAGATTTAGATAGAGATACACTAACTTATGCAGAAGTAAAAGCATTAGCAAGTGGTAATCCTTTAATTTTAGATAAGTTTAGAATTGAAAATGAATTAAAACAATTATATCTATCTAAAAGTAGATATGATAAATCTCATATTGAACTTGAATCTAAATTTAATCGTGAACTACCTAGACAACTTAAATACCAAAAACAATATTTAGATAGTTTAGAAAAAGATATTAAAAATGTAGAAGATTTATCTGCTGATAATTTTCATATAACATTAAGAGATGAATATTTTACTTCACGAAAAGATGCAAGTACAAGGTTTTATCAATCTTTATCAATATTAAGGACTAGTGAGGAAACGAAACTAGGACAAATTAGTGGATTTGATATTGTTGGTACTCGTGAAGAATTACGATTTACACCAGTTATTTGGATTAAAGGAAATGGAAAATATAAAGTGGAAATAAATAATGTTGATGAGATAGGTAATATTCTGAAATTAGAAAATATGCTTAAATCATTTGAAAATAAAATTAGTACAGTAAAAGAACAAATAGCATATACTGAAAAACAATTAGTAGATGTTAAAGAAGAATTAGATAAACCATTTACAATGGGAGATAGAATTAAAGAACTTCAAAAAGAAAAAGCACGAATTGATAGTGAACTTGATTTGGATAAGCAGGAATTACAACAAGAAGTATCTGATGAAAAAGATGAAGATTTAGAAATTTAGATTTTTTTGATAAAAACTCTTGCAAAATTCACTTTTTTAAGTGATAAATTAAACGAACAAAAAGTGCCGTTATATCCACTTAATTTGCAATATAAGGAAGTTGATATATGAGTATGGACAACTATAAGAATAAAAATCAAAATGCTCTTAAAATGGCTCTTATTTGGTTTGGAAGAGGGATGATAATGAATAATGATTTAAATACAAATTCAAAATTGTTAGATTATCTTATGGAACATATAAAAGATATGGCAAGTTGTGATATAGAAGAAAAAACAGGATGCTTTCCATACATAAAATGTGTTGAGGAGATGTTTGAAAAATTAGAACGAGAATACAATATAGAATTTGATGAAAATTTAATTAGTGAAAAGTTATTAAGTAATATGGTGAATGAAATAATAACTTCATTACCAAGATAGGAGGAAAAATTATGTATATAACTGATACTACAAATAATGTAAGAGATATTATTGAATCATTTGATATTAAAAATGATTATGAAAAAATGAAAATTATGATGTATATTTTTGAAAAAGTAGATAATGGTCAAATCAATAGTAAAAATATTGCTAATCCCAATATTGGAGATAACGAAGATATTGAAATATTTACCTTTGAAAGAATTGGATTAACTCATAATACATGTGATATATTATTACAGTTTCTTGCAATGGTCTTTAGAGAACTATACAAAGAAAATGTACAATATGCAGATAATCATTTTATTGGTTTAGATTATAATGAAAAAGACAAAATCATATTATCTCAATTTGAAAAATTAAGTTACAATGAGAAATTGGATGTAATTAGCGAACTTGTTATTAGATATAACAATAATTCTATGTTTAAAAATCATGAAATACATATTCCGTTTAAAGAAGATGTAGATGGTTTTGAATGGGCAAGATTAATTCAAAAATTAAAAATATAGTAAATAGCATATAAGCAAACTGAATGGAGAAATCCATTCTTTTTTTGTTTGAAAGGTGGTGTAGAATATGAATGAATTGATTTTAAATAATTTGAATTTAGTACATTTTGTAATAAAGAAAATGAATATCAAAATTGGAAATGATTTTGATTATGATGATTTATATCAAGTTGGAGTAATAGGTTTAATATATGCCTCAAAGAATTATGATGAAAATAAACACATAACATTTTCTACATTTTCTTTTGTTTGTATAAAGAATGAAATTTTAAAATTTATTTATAAAGGTAGTTACAATGACTCATTACAAGTCGAAATTTGTGATGATGTAGTATTGGAAGATACTATTAGAGATGAAAATGTTAACATAGAAGAAGAAATTATATTTAATGAAAATAATCAAGAATTACATTATATTCTAGATAACTACCTTAATGAAAATGAAAGAAAAATAATAAAGATGTTATATGGAATAGATAGTAAAGTATATAAGCAAAATGAAATATCAGAAATATTGAATATTCCTCAATATAAAGTATCAAGAATCAAAATTAGATTGTTAAAACGAATTAAGGATTGTATTAACAATCAAAAGTTTTAAAACTAGATAGAATTGTATTTAATAAAATTTATAAAAATGTTATAATAATATCAATAAGTAGTTGATATTTGGTATATTTTTATTGTAAAACTTAAATACAATTAAGTTAGTAAGATTTTATGAAGGGGCAGATGGGTTAAAGACAGGTCATACTGATGCTGCTAAATATTGTCTTGCAGCAACTGCTAAGAAAAATGATATGCGACTAATTGCTATTGTTTTAGGAGAAGAAGTATCAAAAGTAAGAAATAGTGAAACTATGGCTTTACTTGATTATGGATTTAATACTTATGGGTTACAAATAGTAAAGAAGAAAAATGAGACAGTAAAGACTGAAAGAGTAGAAAAAGCTAGTACTAAGAAGATAGAATATACACCAATTTATGATATAGGTATTTTATCTAAGAAGAGTGATACTAAGAAAAAATATAGTTATGATATTAAAATAACTAAGAAGAACTTGCCTCTAATAAAAGGAGAAGTAGTTGGTAAAATAAAAATAAAAGATGGTAATAATGTTGTTGGAGAAGGAGATTTAACAGTTAAAAAATCAACTAAGAAGTTATCTTATCTAGTTCTTCTTAGAAATACTATCTATGATATAGCAAGTGGTAATTCATCGGTTAAATAGTAGCATCAGAAATGGTGCTTTTAATAATGTTGAAATGTTCTTAAATGATGATATAATAATTTTTAACTGGAGTGATTGAAGTGGGAAAAATAGCAAATATGTTATATATGATAGACTTACTTAATACTGGAAATATTTATACGTTAAAAGAACTATCAGAGAAAATAGGTGTAACAGAAAGAATGATTAGGTATTATAAAGATGAAATTTGTAATAATGGTATTGCAATTGAATCTTTTAAGGGACCTAATGGTGGCTATTTTATGATTGACGAAATAAAAAATTATACTAGTATAAATAAGTATGATATTCAACTATTAGATAATGTTAAGCATTTTTTATCTGAAAACAATTTCAAATATGTAGATAAATATGAAGAATTTTTAGATAAGGCTAAAAAGATGTATTCAATATATGAGGAGAAGAGTAAGTATATTGCTAATGTTGATACAACTTCATCAGATGTAATTGAAAAAATTATAAAATCAGCTATAAGTAAAAATGAAAAAGTAGAAATTGTTTATAATGATGTTGATGGTAGTCAGCATAGAAGAATAATTCATCCTTTATATTTGTTTAAGTATAAAGAAAATTACTATGTAACTGCTTTTTGTGAACTTAGAAATGATATACGTCATTTTGAAATAAAAAGAATTGTTAATATAAAATAGTAAAGACGAAATACTTCAAATCAATATGCTATAATACCTTCAAGGAGGAAAAAACATATGAATGGTAATTATACTTATATTGACTTTGATGGAGTTATACTTGATTCTGAAGAGAGGATGCTTGATAGAAAATACAGTATAGGTCTACATAATCATAAAGATGCAAATGAATTTAATGAATATTTTAATTATACTAATTTGCATCCAGAAGAATGGGATTATATTATAAGAGAAGCTAGTTCAATAAATAATTCCGTTAAAATAATTAAAGAATTAGAGAGTATGAAGAAAAAAATAGCAATCTTAACGAAGATTCATTCATTATATGAAATGAGAGTTAAAATTGAGGACTTAAGAGAGCATAGAAAAATAAACTGTCCTGTACTTTTTGTTCCACCTGGAGTCGATAAAAATGATGTAGAGAAACCAAATGGAAAATTGCTGATTGATGATTCAAAAACAAATATTAGGCTATGGATTGAAAATGGTGGAAAAGGTTTTATCTTTGATAAGACAATTCCTGAAGATACTAATAACAAGGTTAAAAGCTTAGAGTTCTTATTAAAGAGGTGAGTTTATGTCAAATGAATTATATTATAACTTTAGAAAATCACTTGAACAAAAATATAATGCAGTCTGTTTTGATATTGATGGAACTTTAACTGTAAAAAATTCTAAAAGAATTGATAATAGAGCAATCAATATGATTGTAGAGCTTTTAAAGAAAAAGATACCAGTAGTTTTTATTACTGGTCGTGGTGAAACTGGACTTAATGATTTAAAAAATGATATATATGGTGCAATTGTTAGTTCTGATAATATAGCTGAAAATGATATTAGAAGGATCTATGTATTGACAAATGATGGTGCTAGATTGTTTTTTAGCAATAATATTTCATTTGAAGAGTTTTTATCAGAAAATGTTTATATAACTACAAGTGATGAATTAGAACAATTAAGCAAAATGGATAGTATTATAAAAGAACTTAATAGTGATTGCTTTAATGTAACTTATTCTAAAGATTTAAAAACTGGAACAATTATAAATATAAGAATGGTTTTCAATACTAATAATAGTAATATTGTAGAAAAAAATTATGAAACTATTAAAGAAATTATTTCTTCTAACCAATTTGAAAAAATTCATTTAACTAGAGGCTTTTATAAAGATAATTCTGTTATTCAAATTGGTACTACTACAAAAGATAAAGCTATAAAAAGAGTTGAAAGAGTAATTGGCGTACCGGAAGATTCTATGATTAGAATTGGTGATTGTGGTGATGTTTACGGAAATGATTATTCGATGTTAAATTGTAAACAAGGCTATAGTGTAGATAAAACTAGTGGAGCAGTTGATAGATGTTTTCCAATTTTTGATGAAAATAAAAATATTATAAGCGGAGTTGATGCTACCTTAGAATTAATAAAAAAATCTAAAATATTACCAACTGTATGTTTAGAAAAAGCCGATAAGTTAGATTATAAATTTAATTTTGCTATAGCAGAAAAAAATATAGTTTTGGGTAGAAAAAAACTACTCAATAAATATAATGATTTAATAAATGTTAATTTTGGAGAAAATGATGGAATAGATAGTCTGTTTGATAAATCAAGTGGGAGTGTAATAATTCCGATGTACGAATGGGAATTGGTTTCAGATAGCTCGTTAAAAGATTTTTGGAGTTCAAAGGAAAATGGACATTTCAAATATTTGATGAGAGATAATAAAAATTATCTTCTTAGAGGTTCATCTACATATTATTACCTTATTTCAAATAGGAAAAGTGAAAATGGCAAAGATGTTACTTCTAAAAAAGATGTGATGAATTGGCATAATAATTACATTCAATTTTTAGATAATGCCTTTAATGCTGTTTTAAAGACTAACGATTTAAATATTATCATTAATAAAAAGTTATTACTTGGGGTTTTAGATAACTGTAGAAATGCTCTATTAGTTATTATGAATCATAAACTTGTTTCTAACAATTTAAATAGCAATATTTTATTGGATATTTCATCTAATAAAAACAAAGATTTTTTTGCAATATATAATACCTTGCTGGAAATTGAAGATAGTATGAGTAATATGTGCTTTAAAAATGGTTTTACTATAAATAAAGATTTTGTTTGTAATGTAATAAAACAATCAAAGAAAATATTAACTGATAATTTGTCAATTGAAGTAATAACTAAAGATAAACAAAATTATTCAAAAGACTATAGAACTTATAGAGAAATAGATAATTTTGGAGAAAATTATACCGCTGTTTCCTTATATCAAGAGAAAAGAAATGATAATGATGATTTTATTAATGCATGTGGTTTAAGTTATGGTGGAATTGAATTACCAATAATTGCAAAAACAATAGATAAAAGTAGAATAGAAAGTCTTTTACTTCTCAAATTCAATAGGGAAGTTTCTGGATATTCTAATAAGCAACTTCTTGACTTAAGAAACTTTAATATAAATGAATATGGTGGATTGATAGACTCACATCTTTTTCAAAATTCACATTTAGATCTTTTTGATGATAATGTACTAACAGGAAAAACATTACAGTTAGCAATTAATTCACTATATAATTGTAATATAGATGTTAAAAATATTTGTATTGTTAGATATCCTGGAACTAATAGAATTGAACAAATGTTTTTGGATAACACTGCTGCAGTTGATTTTCATTTATTTTTTGATTACATTTATGGATTGTGTTTCAGTAGTCCTTATAGTTGGAAAGATAATGAATGGAAAGACAAAAACGGAAAAGTTAGTTATGAAGATACCTTGGGAGTATTTGATTTAAACAGAAAGAAGATTATAGAATGCTTGATCAAAAACCATGATTATAGTGAAGAAAGTGAAGTAGGAGAATACAAAAGGAGATTAGTAAGATGAGGAAAAAAACAAATATAGATAATTGGTCTAGAAAAAAAACTTTTCAAATTTTCTGTGATTTTGATGATCCTTATACTGGAGTTACTACAACATTAAATATTACAAATATGGTATACTTGGTGAAAAAAACAACAATTCATTTTATGATATAATGTTGTATTTTACTTTAATGTCATTAGATAAAATAGATGCTTTTAAGTATGAATATGGTAATGATATAAATAATGATTTAGGTATTTATAAATATGATGATATTGCTGCTACTTTAACAGTTTTAAATGAAGTTGGTGAATTAAATTTTGTAAGATATATTAAGTTTAATAACAATTACAAAAAAATTTTTAATGAATTTTGTATTGCTAAAGTAGCTGCTGAAAATAATGCTAAATATTATAAAATACCAAATCAAGATAATATGAATAAAGTTCAAGTTACTTGTTTGCCATGGATTAAATTTAGTAATTTTAAAGATGCAATAACTAAATCAGAAAAATCTAGTTAAAGTATGTTGGGGAAAATACTATGAAATCAATAATGAATATTTTACTGATTTTTCATTGTTAGTTAATCATACTTTTCAAGATGGAGTCCATATAGGTATGTTTATTAATGTACTACAAAATAATATTTCTAATGTAAATTTAAAATTTCAAGTAAAGGAGCCTCAGAATGTTAAAACAAAGTCAAAAAATAATTTCTAATAAAAAAGCTTTTAAATATTATATTTATTATCCAAGTAATATTCAGAAAAATATGCCAGTCTTAGTTTTTTTACATGGAATAGGTGAACTAGGAGCTAATCTTACTGATATTGAAAAGTATGCTTTACCTAAATATATGAATAAGTTTGATATTCCATATATAGTAATAGCAGCACAGTGTCATAAAAATAATTCTTGTGATTATCACTTAAGGGATGTAGAAAAGGTATTAGAGGTTGAATATAAAAGGTTTGAATTTTATAAGAATAATATCTTTGTACTTGACTCAAGTATGGGAGCTTATGGAACATGGAACTATTTGATACAACGTCCTGAATTGTCTCAGTAGCTGGTGGAGTAATGCTTCCTCTAGATCAAGTTTTGTTACCAATAAAAGAAAAAGCTATTTTAATTTATGATGGTGATAATGATGATATTATAGATGTAAACCAAAGTATAATAGTTTATAATAAATTAAAAAGCATTGGAGCAGAAAATATACAATTAAAAATTATTAAAGGTGATAATCATTATCTTACATCACATGCATTTAAAGATAAATATTTATATGAATGGCTAGAAAAAAATACGAAAGGATGTTAATAAAATGAGAGTAGTAAGTATAGGTGATCTTGTAACAGATTATTATTATAAAGATGATAAATTAATAGGAATAAATGGAGGGATGACATCACATAATATAATTGCTAATTTAGCAAAAATGGGAATAAAAGCTTCTGTTTTTGCTTGTTGTGGTGATGACTGTCAAGAAAATATTGCTATCAATAGTTTAGAAAAGGTAAAAGTAGATGTAACTAATATAAAAATTATTGAAAATGTTAGAACTAGGTGTTTTCATGTTTCTTATCATGATGATAAAGGAAAACTATCTTTTACCTCGAAAAAAAGATGCCCTTTCTGTAATAATAAAAAATGGTATGATGAAAGTTTGTTAGACACTGATTTTATTCTTTCTAATATTAAAAATGATGATATTTTAGTTTTTGATAATTTAAATAGTAAAAATCAAATAATTATTGATAATACTAATAATAAAAAGATAATAGATTTAGGACAATATTTTGAATTTGAAAAAATCACTGATGATGAAATAGTCAAAAAATTAAAAAGTAAATTTGAAATAATAAACTTTAATGAAAGAGTGACTAATTATCTTTTAAAAAGATTAAATTTGAAAAGTGATAATGAACTATATAATATTATAAAACCTAAATTAATGACAATTACTAGGGGAGAAAATGGTGCAACATTTATAACTGATAATAATGTATATAATTTTGAATTAGTTACTAAAGGTGAGGTGGTTGATTCTACAGGAGCAGGGGATGCTTTTATTTCGAGTATTATTAGAGATAGCATTAAGAATAACTTTAAATATGATGAAAATAAATTAAAAAGATGGTATGAAAATTCTAATAAACTTACTGCTAAGGTTGTTTCTAAGATGGGAGCAAGAGGACATATTAATTCACTGTTTAAAATAAAGAAAATTAAAGATTATTGTACCTGTGATGAATTCGAATATACGGAAAGAAAGAAAATTAAAAGATGTAATATTAATATTAATAATTTAGAGAAAAGAATAATAAATGCAGTTAATTCATCAGCAAGCATTAAATTAAATGAAATAGAATTTGATAATAATAATTGTTTATTTATTGGTACTGGTGGTTCATATGCAGGGGCATACTTTTCAGCAAGAGTAATAAATGCTTTATATGGATGTAATACTTATTCATTATATCCAAGGGATGTATTGTATAGAAATAACAGTAATATTGATAAGGTTATTTTGTTTTCGTATTCTGGTACTACTAATGACATTATCAATAGTGTTAAAGATTTTGATAATAAAAATATTTATGTTGTTACTAAAGGTGAATTACAGGATATTGTATTAAAAACAGGAATATCAAAGAAGAATATATTAAGCTATAGAACTGCATCAAGTAAAGGAAAAGAAAGAGGATTTTTATCATTTGAAGGAGCAGTTGCCCCAGCAGCTATATTTCTAAAATATTATTTAGATAAATTTAATTATGAAGTTGATATTAATGACTTTATAAAAAATTCAATTATGTATTGGAATGAACAAATAGAAAAAATAGTTGATAAAAATATGGTAGAAAGATTAAAGAATCATAACTTAATAAATATTTTTAGGGGTGACTATACTAATACAGCATGTTTTGATTTAGAAAGTAAAATTATCGAGTCAGGAATATTTAATTGCATTATTCACGAGAAAAAGAATTTCTCACATGGAAGATTTATTAATTATGAGAATTTAAAAAATAACTTTTCAATATATTTTAAACAAAAGTCTACAACTAAATATGAAATTGAATTATTAAAATATTTAGATAATAATTGTATATTAATTGAAAGTAAATATGATGGTATATTGGCAGAATTTGATTTACTTATTGCTTCACAATTTATAATTTATTATATTGGTAAGACTTTAGATATTGATGTATCTAAACCAAAATACTCTGATAATGCGATGAAGATATACTTTTATAAAGGAGATTTATAAAATACAAAATATATTATTAAAAATAAGAAATATTTGGAGATTAATATAACGATTGAATATAAATGCGTAATAGCTGATAAAAATTTAATAATAAAAAAAATGGGATGAAGAGATAGAAAAACATAATAACTCTTTAAACTTTAAGAAATTTAAAGAAGAATCGCTTAATAACTTAAATACAAGAATTGTATATATGGGATTGTTAAATGGAAAAATAATAACTGAGTGTACAGCAATTATTTCTGTTGATGATTTAAATATGCAAAATAAAGATAATTTAGTGGGGGAGAAAACATTATCTAACTCCTTTTAGAACAAATAAGGAATTTGAAAATAAAGGTTACTTTTCAAAACTATATAAATTTATGGAAAATGATTTGAAACAAAAAGGATTTACTACCCTAACTTTAGGAGTTGAACCATCGGAGACAAGAAATATACAAATATATTTTAACTGGGGTTTTGTTAACTATATTAAAACAAGTTATGAAAGGTATCCAAATGGGGATGAGATACTTGTTAACTATTATAAGAAAGACTTATTAAAGACTAGTTCTATTAAATTTAATAAATTAATTCCAGAACTTAGTGTTAGTAATATAGATGATAGTAAAAAGTTTTATACTGAGTTAGGATTTGAAATCAAATATGAAAGAGAAGAAGATAAGTTTTGTTTTTTAGAACTTGATGGTAATCAGTTAATGATTGAAGAGGTTAATAATAATTGGAATGTTGGTGAATTAGAATATCCTTTTGGAAGGGGTATTAATATAAGTATGACAGTTAAAAATGTTGATGTGCTATATGAGAAAGTTATAAGAAATAAAATAAAAATATTTAGAAAGATGCAAGTAGATAGGTATAGAGTAGATAATCACTATGTAGAAGATAAGCAGTTTTTATTACAAGATCCAGATGGCTATTTACTTAGATTTACCAAATAGTAGTTTGTTATATAGAAGGAAAATAATTTAATTGTAAAAATTATTTCCTTTTCTCTTGAAAAATAAAACTCCTATGATAAAATAGAAGTAATTTCACATTAAGGAGGTAATAATATGGAAAAAACAACTGGATATGCTAGTATAGATAGACCAAGTTATAAGTATTATTCTGAAGATATTGATTTAAAAATCTTAGAAAATACTGATATGAAGATGTATGATTTTATGAAAAAAAAGAATAAGGGGCATGAAGAAGATGTTATCTATTCTTACTTTGGACAGAATAGAACATTTAGAACTTTTGATAAAAAAGTTGAAGAAACAGCTAAAGCTTTAAAGAAATATGGATTAAATGAAGGGGATAGTATTACTATTTGTTTACCTAATATACCTGAGACAATGGTTTATTTTTACGCTTGTAATAGAATAGGAGTTACTCCATACTTAGTAGATCCAAGATGTTCAGCTAAGAGAATAATTGATTGTATGACTATATCTAACTCTAAACTTTTAGTATCACTACTTGATACAATGAATAAGAATGTTATAGCAAATGATATTCCAGCTGATAATATTATTGTAGCATCACCTCATGATGATTTTATTAAGTCAAAAGAAAAATTATCTAAGAGTGCTTTAGAAGTAAAAGCACTTTATACAGCTAAAGAAAAGTTATATGAATTAAAGAGAATGATTAAAAAAGACAAAAAAGTCTTGCTGCAAAGTGAATTTATGAAAACAGCTAAGGACTATGGTGTATTAACTGATTCTTTGTATAATCCTGATATACCAGCTGCTATAATGAACACTAGTGGAACAACTGGTACTCCTAAGGGAGCAATGGAATCTAATAAAGGATATAATGTAACCTCTAATCAAATAGAGTATATAGCACCACACTTAAAAAGAGGAATGACATTCTTTGGCTATATACCATTCTTTTCACTTTATGGCTCATCTGTTGGAATGCATGGAGCACTTTCTCATGGAATAATAGTTGATTTAATTCCTAAAATAGAAGCCCATAAGTTTGATCAAATATATGTAGAAAAGAAACCTAATATTGTAATTGGTGTTCCAAGACTTTATGAAATGTTTCCTGATAGTAAATATATTAATAGTACTGATTTATCTTTTGCAGAGCTATTAGTAATGGGCGGAGATAAAATATCACCTAGTAAGTTAGAAAAGATTAATGAAACATTAAAAAAGAATAATTGTAAACAGAAAATAACTTATGGATATGGTTCAACAGAAACTATGATGATAGCAACAACTGTAGATAATCAAAATAGTCATATGGAAGGTAGTTGTGGAGTATTATATCCTTCAGTAAATGTTAGAATTACCGATAGGGAAACAAATGAGGAATTACCATATAATCAAGAAGGAGAAATATATGTTAATACTCCAACTCAATTTATGGGATATATAGGAAACGAAGAAGAAACAAAGAACTTTTTCTATGAAGATGAAAAGACTAACATTAAATACTGTAAAACAGGAGATAAAGGTTATATTAGAGAGGATGGCGTTTTAGTACATACTGGAAGATATAAAAGACTTATGAAAAGACCAGATGGACATCAAGTTAATTCTGTGCCAATAGAAGATGCTATTAATACTTTTGATGAAGTAAGAGATTGTGCTGTAGTAGGAATTAAAAATGCTTATCGTGATGAAGGAGTTATTCCAACCGCCTTTATTGAATTAAAAGATAAATCAGTTGGTAAAGATATATTTAAAGAAATAGTTTCTAAGACAAAAGAAATGTTACCAGGTGAACGTGATATGGCACTTGCTTATACTTTAGTAGATCATATTCCTTATACGATAAACGGAAAAATTGACTTTTCAACCTTAGAAAAAGTTAAGTTTGAAGATATTGATTATCAAATAGTAGATGATCCAATATTTGATGGATACTTTATAAAAGGGGAACAACCAGATAGAATAAGCTTTACAAAACAAAAAACATTAATCAAGAAGAAATAAAAAAACTATTGAAATAATGATATAAAGTAGTTTTCATAAGAGATATGTCAAAGGCACTAAGTGATTAAATACATAAATACAGAATATATCCCAATACTTAGTAGAAAGTACAGATAGCAAAGACAGTTAGAACATAAAGAAAAATCAAAAAAAGTTAGCATTATGTTATGAGAAAATAACAATACTAGAAAAGATTATCTGCTCATGATGTTCCATGGATTATTAGGAAAAAACCAAGTGATAGTTTTGGAAAATTTACAGATAGGAACATGGTTAAAAACCATTATTTAGCAAAATCTGTAAATGATGTCTCATGGTATGAGTTGACAAATATAATTAATAATACTATAATCAATTCATAAATCGGTGAAACAGAAGAGTAAGTATAACTTAATCTTTAAGAGAGTAGTTGGGGGTGTAAAACTATAGATTAACTATACTGAATGGACTGATTGAGAGACTACCGAAATAATAGTAGGCTAGTACGGAGTGTTCCTTCGTTAACAAAGAATCATATATGTTAGTATATGAAATTATTATTAGGTGGCATAATAAGTATTAAATCTTATCCTATAATGGATAGGATTTTTATTTTGGAAAGAGGTTAAAATATGGAAAAGAAAAAAATAGTATTAACAGGTGAAAGACCAACTGGACCTTTACATATAGGTCACTATGTTGGATCATTAAAAAGTAGAGTAAAAATTCAAAATGAAGGCGATTATGATGAGATGTATTTGTTTGCAGCAGATGCCCAAGCTTTAACAGATAACTTTGATAATCCAAAGAAAGTAAGAGATAACATCTTTGAAGTAGCACTTGATAACTTAGCATGTGGAATAGATCCAGAAAAAGTAAATTATTTTATTCAGTCAGAAGTGCCAGAACTTACGGAGCTTACTTTCTACTATATGAATCTTGTAACAGTTGCAAGACTTCATCGTAATCCAACTGTAAAAGAGGAAATAAAACTAAGAGGATTTGAAGAAAGTATTCCTGCAGGATTTTTTACCTATCCGGTTAGTCAAACTGCTGATATAACTGCTTTTAAAGCAACAGTTATTCCAGTAGGAGATGATCAATTACCGATGATTGAACAAGCAAGAGAAATAGTTAGAAAGTTTAACTCTATTTATGGTGAAGTTTTAGTAGAACCAACAGCAATGCTTCCTTCTAATGAAAATGAAAAAAGATTAGTAGGAATAGATGGTAATGCTAAGATGAGTAAGTCACTAGGTAACTGTATTTATCTAAAAGATAGTCCTGAGGAAATAAAAAGAAAAGTATTTTCAATGTATACTGATCCTAATCATATAAAAATAGAAGATCCGGGAAAAGTAGAAGGTAATGTTGTATTTACTTATCTAGATACATTCTGTAAAGAAGATTCATTTTCTAAATATTTACCAGAATATAATAATCTAGAAGAGTTGAAAGAACACTATAGAAAAGGTGGACTAGGTGATATGAAGATAAAAAGATTCTTAAATGATATCTTACAAGAAGAGTTAAAACCAATAAGAGAAAGAAGAGAGGAGTTAGCAAAAAATCCAGAATATGTTTACAATGTCTTAAAAGAAGGAACTATAAAAGCAAGAGAGAAGGCAAGTGAGACTCTAAAAGAAGTAAAACAAGCTATGGGCATAAATTATTTTGCTGATTCATCTTTTCTAGAAGAAGTTAAAGAAAAATATTCTAATTAAGGAAGCTAATTATTTCTTGGTAAAAAAGATTGACAAGTAAAACATTTCATACTATATTAGTATCAATATCGAGGAGTAACTATGAAGAAGAATTGTCTAAACTATTTAAAAAAGCTAAGAAAAACAATATTCTATAATACTTCTTTCGTATGCTACTCTTTAAAAGATATGAATAAAGAATGTCACTAAGGAAAGACTTGGTGATTTTTTGTTTTGGAGGTATAAATATGCTTACAATTGATGACTTATTAAATGTTGTTAAAGAATATAATAAGGAAGAAGTGGACTACGTCAAAAAAACTTATGACTTTGCTAGTTACCTACATGATGGACAAATAAGACAAAGTGGTGAGCCATATATAACTCATCCTTTAAATGTTGCTTATATACTAGCAGAGATGCATGCTGATAGAGATACTTTGTGTGCTGGACTTTTACATGATACTTTAGAAGATACTAATGTAATGAAAGAAGAAATAGAAAGACTATTTAATCAAGATGTAGCAAAACTAGTAGATGGTGTAACTAAGATAAGTAAATTAAATTTTTCTACTAAACAAGATCAAAATCTTGCTAATACTAGAAAAATAATAACTGGTATAACAGAAGATGTTAGAATAATTATTATAAAACTAGCAGATAGACTTCATAATATGCGAACACTAGAATTTAAAAGTGAATTTAAACAAAAAGAAAATTCTATGGAGACTATGGATATATTTGTACCTTTAGCATACTGTATTGGAGCATATAGATTAAAATCAGAATTAGAAGATTTGTCTTTAAAATATCTTTATCCTGATAAATATAAAAGAATAGAAGAGACAAAACTTAAAGTAGAAAGTGATAGTTCGCATTGTCTAGAAGAGATGTTAGCAACTATTAATGAATTATTAACTAATAAAGGAATACCACATGAGATAAAAGTTAGAACTAAAAATATCTATGGCATTTATAAAAGATTAGAACAAGGTCATAAAGTGTCTGATATACATGATCTATTAGCATTAAAGGTAATGGTAGATGATATTGCTAATTGTTATTATACTTTAGGATTAGTTCATTCTAAATATCATCCGATTAATAATAAATTTAAAGATTATATATCTAATCCTAAGACTAATAGATATCAGTCATTACATACTACAGTCTTTGGTTTAGATGATAGACTTGTTCAAACACAAATAAGAACTTTTGAAATGGATAAGATTGCATCATTTGGACTTACTGCCTATTGGAATATTAATAAAGGAAGAGCAAGAGATGAGATGCAAAAGGATTTAAAAAGTAAATATCAATTTTTTAATTCTCTTGTAGATATAAATAAAGTATTTAATGATAATAAAGACTTTGTTCTTCAAGTAAAACAAGAATTATTTTCATCTAAGATATATGTTTATACTACTAAAGGAGAAGTGATAGAGCTACCTAAAGATTCATCAGTAATTGATTTTGCTTATAAGATTCATACTGATATAGGAAATACTATGATAGGAGCTTTTGTAAATGATAAGAAAGTTAATATAGATTATATTCTTCATAATAAAGATAGAGTAAAAGTATTAACTGATTCATTATCTTGTGGACCTAGTAATGAGTGGTTAGATTATACAAAGACCACTAATGCTAAGAGAAAAATAAAAGAATTTAAAAAAATATAGATAAGACATACGGGGTTTATTTAAAAATAATAAATAACAGATATTATTATGGATTTAACATAAAATATGTGTTATTTTTGTTGTAAACAGACATTGATTATAAGGAGGCATATGCAATGAACAACGAAAAAGTAACAACAGAAATAATTGTTAAAGAGAATAGAGTAGGAATTTTGAGAATAAATAATGTTGATTATATTTCCTTGACAGACTTAGCAAAATATCAAAACTCTTCAGATCCGTCATTTACAGTTAAAAATTGGCTAAGAAAAATTACAACTATAGATTATATTGGACTTTGGGAGGAAATACATAATGTTAATTTTAATTTGGTCGAATTCGACCAAATTAAAAATGAATATGGCAAAAATTCATTTGCAATGTCACCAAGTCAATGGATTAAAAGAACTAATGCAATAGGAATAATATCTAAAGGTGGAAGATATAGTATTGGAACTTTTGCTCATCCTGATATTGCATTTGAGTTTGCAAGTTGGCTATCTCCAGAATTTAAATTATATTTAATTACTGAATTTGAAAGATTAAAAAGTAATGAGTCCTATCAACAAAAAATAGATTGGCAGGCTAATCGAATTCTTTCAAAATTAAATTATGTAGTTCATACTAATGCTGTAAAAGAATGCATAGTACCATCATTAACTGAAAGACAGATTAAATTCGTTTATGCAGAGGAAGCGGATGTTTTAAATGTTGCATTATTTGGAATGACAGCAAAGGAATGGAGAAATAATAATCCAAAACTTGCAAAAAAAGGAAATATTAGGGATTATACAGATTTATTACATTTAGTTATTTTAAATAATTTACAAAATACTAATGCAGAATTAATAGAAAATGGTATTTCTCAGAGTGAAAGGCTTGTCAGATTAAATAGTTCTGCTAAAAGACAAATGAATGTATTGCAAAACAATAAAAATATACGTGAACTAGAAAATCTCCAAAAGCAAGTGAATGATGAAAAATACTTATCTACTGATAAAAACTAATTTAAAAGCATGATATTGCAAAAGACAATTTTTTAATGTCATGAGAATAAGTAATACTGATTATATTTTTTAACTAATTTAGTATCTTACATAAATTAAAATAATTCATCAGGTTATTAGAAATTAGATGCCACAAAAAATCAATTTAATGAAATCACAAGAGTTAAAATCAATGGAGTTTTCTATAGTAGATTGTGACATCAAATAGTGAAAAAAATTAACGTAATTAATATAATCAAAGTATAAATATAGTCATGATAGAAAATATATTAGATAGAGAAAAAATGTAAAGTATTGGACATCATGCTTGCTATTAAAATATATATTTGATATAATTTAATTGTCTAAAGAATGACGATACGGCTTACAGTATAAAACCGACTAAAGAAGCGATAAGGGAGTGCTGATGAGTGTTTATCTGTGTTGAATACCTTTTCACTGACTAGGGATCCTAGAAGATAGACTATGTACACCCACCTATATATAAGTATAGGTTTTATCGTTTGAAGCCCCGCTTCTTTGGACTTTTTTGTTTTCATAAAAATTTATCCTTAGAATAGACTTAACTAGAGGAGGAATTTATGAAACAAATTATTTCATTTGAAAAAGAAATAGCTTTTAAGACGATGATAGGGGAAGTGACAAGTATTTCTCTAGAACATACTTTATCATTCCAAGGTCCTAGTACAATTAGTGGTGATATGATAGTTAGTGGTACTTATAAGATGACAGAAGCTTCAACTTTAGAAGAAGACTTTCAGTATGCAATTCCTGTTGATATTATGCTAACTAAAGAGTTAGAAGAAGATAATAGATCTATTACTATTCATAACTTTACTTATGATATTAGAAATGAAGATACTCTTCACTTATATATTGATGTTTTAGTTAAAGGTAGAGAAGTAATTGAACTTGAAGAAGATGAGGAAGAAGTAATAGAACCAGTTAGAGAAGAACAACCTAAAATAGATGAAGAACAAAAAGAAGATACTACTAATGATAATAAAGAATTACTAACAGATATAGAGGTAGAAGAAAGTCAAAAAGTAATTGATAATATAATTAATACTGATAAGAAAGAAGAACCTGTTATAAAGAATGATACTCAAGAAGAAGTTAAAACAACTACTGATACTAAAGTGATGAATTCAATCTTTTCCGCTTTTGCTAATACCGAAGAGACTTATACTACTTATTCTGTTTATCTATTAAGAGAAAATGATAGTATTGAAAATATTATAGAAAATTATGGGGTAACAAGAGAAGAACTATCATACTATAATGATTTAGATAACTTAAATGTTGGTAGTAAAATAATTATTCCGACAGTAAAAAAAGATGCAGCAACAAGTTAAGTACACCTTAGTTGGTAATAATAAAATAATAGAGTATCCTGATAAAATACTCTTTATTAAGAAAAGAGCTAGTTATAATATAGAAGATGTCTATAAGTATTTAGATGACCATTTAGTAGATAATTACTTAAGACCAATAGAGATAACTAATAGTGAACTAATATTTCCTTATATAGAAAAGACTAGTTTAACGGATGATGAGATAAGTAAGAGACTTGTCTTAAATCTTGCTATTTGGCAGAATAAAACTACTACTTATAGAACGATTAATATAGATGAGGTTAAAGAGTTTTATGAGGCTAAGAAAAAAGAAATTAACTATTTATATGCTTATTATCATGACCTTATTTTACAACTAGAGTCTAAGGTGTATTATCTACCCGTTGAATATTTATTTTTAAGAAATAGTAGTCTTATTAATAATCAACTTAATCTAGCTAATCAGTTATTAGAAGAGTGGTATAGTATAGTAAAGACTAAGGAAAGAGAAAGATTAGTGTACTGCCATGGTAAGTGTTCACTTGATCATTTTTTACCTAAAGATGATGGTTATTTCATAAGCTTAGAAAATGCTCATCTTGGAAGTGTAACTGATGATATAGAATATTTATTTAGAAAGAACTTTTCTACTATTGATTTAGTAACTACTTATAATCTGTATCAAAGAAAGTATCCTTATAGTGAAGAGGAAAAGCTACTATTATTTGTTAAACTTGCTATTCCAGATAAGATTAATATCTATCCCTCTAGTTTAGAAACTAATAAAAGTTTATTAACGTTTTATGATAGATTAATTACTTTTAATAGATTTATTCTAGATGAGAAGCAAGAGAAGAAAAACAGTAAGTAAAAGTTCTACTAACAATAAAATAGCATGGAGCCTTGTAACTAGAAAGACTAAAAGTATCGCTTGATAAAAAATAATTACGATAAAACAAATTAATAATCCTAAGTAAAGAAGACTATTTCTTCTTTTTTGTTTACAACAATTACATCTACAGAAGAAATTATGTTTACCACCATTATATTTCATAAGACCACCTCTTAGTTATATTTTATGTAAAGATAGACTTATTGATAGATAAAATTTACAAATCAACAATGAATCATATGTATCATGATAGAGGTAAATACTGTATAAATTTTTAATCCTAGAGAACTATGCGTTTATGTATTTCGATAAATTTTTACTTAAGTGTTATAAATGGATTGTAAAGATAGGTAAAAATAATTTTCAAATACACTTAAAAATGTTGTAATTTAAGTGTGAAAGGAAAAATAAATATGGAATATGAAAATAGAATTTTAAATTTATTTAAAAATGGTTATTTAACTATCAAAGAGGTTACTGATAATTGTATTCCTATGGTATATCTCACTAAGCTTATTAAAAAAAATAAAATAGAAATAGTAAGTCGTGAAGTATAGCTTTGGTAGATGAATTTGTAGTTTTACAAAGCAAAAGTAAGTATTCAATCTATTCTAATGCAACAGCTCTTTATTTACATGGCTTGTCTAATCGAATCACTATTAGACATGATATGATAGTTAAAAGTAGTTACAAAGGTTCACCTCAAAAAGAAAAGAATATCAATATCTAAGTATAAAGATAAATTTATACTTAAAGGTGGAGTTTTGTTATCATCTATCTTTGGAGTTGATTTAAGAAGTACATGCATTTAGATACTACTATAAAAGGCTTATCGCTAAATAGAGAAACTATTACTAAAGCTATTAGAGAAATTATTACAACCATTGTGCCAATTGTAGTATCTAATAAAATTAAAACAGTCTAGAGAGATCTTTAGACTGTTTATTCTATAATAAAGATAAAATTATTAAGATACTGTTATGAATCATATGCATCATGATAGAGGTAAATACTGTATCAGTTTCATAATCTGTTAGGGCAAAGACTAATCCTAGAGAACCATAGGGAATAATATAAAGTAATTCTAGGGGATTATTACTATTCATTACATGAATATAACCAAATACTAAGAATGATATAATAGCAAAGACCCATTTCTTTTTAAAAATAGTTTGAAAAGTCTTTCTAAAAGTAATTTCTTCTAGAATAGGTGCGAATAATCCGGCTGCTATAAACATTAAGATGGGACTAGCTGGTATTAAACTTTGAACAGTTTTTTCATTAGTAGAATTACTAAGAGGGGTAAACATAGAAATTAATATGTTTGCTATCATCATAATGGCAAGTCCTACTAACCAGTATTTTAAACCTGAATCGAAACATTTACTAAAATTGTTTTTAAAAGTAAAAAAATCTTTCTTTAACTCTTTTCGGTAGATTAAATAAAAAATAAAGAATAAAACAATATCTGATAAAATAGTTAGTATTAAGAAATTTAAATCTGATATATTCTTTAGATTAATATTTAGTATTAGAGCGAAGAACACCTTTATATAACTAGAACCAAAGAATAGTAACATAATAACAATTGCTTTTAAAATATAAATAACTTTCTCCCTTAAAGTATCACTCAAGTTAAATCACCTCACTATAAATATAATAGCAAAAGAGAAAAGAAAAAACTAGACAAAATTAAAATATTTCGATATAATTGGTACTAAGAAAGGAGTGGGAGATTAAATAATCCCACTCTTTCTAGTTGAAGGAGGAAGTATGGAAGAGAAAATTAAAAGCCTAATAGGTGCTGCTATTAGTGATCTTGACCTTAGAGTTAGTAGTGTTTATGACTCTAATGAAGAAGGTGTTAAGACTAGAAATATTGAACTGGATAGTGATAGTGTTATTGATGTAGAAAAGATTACTTTGGCAACTAAGATAATTAATCCAATACTAGATAAGACAAATTTATTAGATGATATTGATGTATTAGATATTCATTCTAAAGAGAAGGGAGAAGAAAATGAATAATAAAGAATTTTTAAGAGCAGTTGATAATATTGTTAAAGAGAAAAATATTGATAAAAGTATTGTCTATGATGCTATGCAACAAGCACTAACTTCTGCTTATAAGAAAAACTATAATACTAAGAATAGTAATGTAAAAGTATTAATCAATGATAAAACAGGAGAGATAAAAGTATATTCTTATCTAACAGTAGTTGAAGATGAGAAGATGACTAAAGATGAGTATGAAGATTATCTATTTGAACATTATACTGATGAAGATGAAGAAGAGGAAGTAGAAGATACTAATGAAGAGGAAGAAGAAAAAGAAAAGATTAGTTTCTTTAATCCTGAATGTGAAATTAGATTAACTGATGCTAGAAAGATAGATAAAAGCTTAAATATTGGTGATACTATTGATACTGAAGTTACTCCTCATGACTTTGGAAGAGTAGCAGCATCTACTGCTAAACAAGTAGTAGTACAAAAGATTAGAGAAGCTGAAAGAAATAGTATTATGGCTGAGTTTGGAGATAAACAAGATGAGTTATTAATTGGTACTGTTGCTTTAGAAGATACTGATAACTACTATATTGATTTAGGACGTTGTAATGGTATTTTACCTAAGAAAGATATTATTCCTGGGGAAAAGATAGAAATGGGTAGCCAATTAAAGGTTTATGTTACTAAAGTTGATAATAATGGACGTAACTTACTTGTTTTACTTTCAAGAACTCATTATGGTTTTGTTAAACGTTTATTTGAGCATGAGATACCAGAATTTCGTGATGGAACAGTATTAATGTATGGAGTAGCAAGAGATGCTGGAAATCGTAGTAAAGTAGCTGTTTATTCAGAAAATAGTAATGTAGATCCAATTGGAGCTTGTATTGGGGAGAAGGGTAGCCGTATTGCTAATATAATTAATGAATTACATGGAGAGAAGATTGATATCGTTAAGTATGATAAAGATCCAGCAGTGTTTATTCGCAATGCCCTATCACCTGCTAAAGAGTTAACAGTATTAGTAACTGATCCTAAGAAACAAGAAGCAATAGTAGTAGCAGATGGTGATAATTTCTCACTTGCTATTGGTAGAAGAGGAATGAATGCTAAACTAGCTAGTCGACTAACCAGATACAATATAGATATTAAAACTAGTGAACAAGCAAGAGAGTTAGGAATCAATATCAAAAAAGAAGGTGAGTAGGCTATGAAGGTTAAGAAAATACCTTATAGAACTTGTGCCGTTACCGGAGAAAAACTAGAGAAAAAAGATTTGCTTAGAATTGTTAGAAATAAAGAAAAAGAGGTCTTTGTTGATTTAACAGGAAAGAAAAATGGTCGTGGTGCATATATTAAAAAAGATATAAATGTTTTAAATGAAGCTAGAAAAAGAAAAAGTCTAGATAGAAAGTTAGAATGTACTATCCCTGATAGTATTTATGAGGAAATAGAAAAGATAATAGAAAAATAAAGAAAGAGGTGAAGTGTATGAATATACAAGATTATGCTTTAGATATTGGTAAAAGTGAAGAGGAAGTTTTAGAGAAGATGAAGAGTCTAAAACTAATTACTACTGATCCTAATAGAGCTTTAAGTGATGATGAGGTAATTCTTCTAGATAATGCTTTTCAAGATGAAGAGGATTATGTACCAAGTGAAGATGTAAATGATGAGGTAGTAGAAGATATAGCACTTTCTATGAAAGCTGAACAGATTGCTTATGATAATAATTCTTATAATAAAGAAAATAAAAGGGCAGTAAAGAAAAATAAGAATAATAAACAATCAGCATCTAAGTTTAAGGAAGAGAGAAAAAAGATTTATAAGCATAGAGAAAAACTACAGAGTAATGAAACTTTAAAAGATGATTCTGTTCTTCTTTATAAAGATGGTATGACTGTTGGGGAAGTAGCTGAAGCTTTAGGTGTTGGTACTAGTGAAGTTATAAAGAAACTTATGGGACTTGGTATTTTAGCTAATGTTAATAAGACTCTAAGCTTTGATGATGTTGAAGTGCTAGCCTTAGAGTTTAATAAGTCTGTTAAGAAAGAAGAAACCCAAGATATCTCTAATTTTGAAAATTATGAATTAGTTGATAATGAAGATGACTTAGTAGAACGTCCACCAGTAGTTACTATTATGGGACACGTTGATCATGGTAAAACAACTTTACTTGATTACTTAAGAAAAAGTAGTGTAGCTAGTGGTGAAGCTGGAGGAATTACCCAAGCAATTGGAGCGTATCAAGTTAAATGTAAGGGTAAAGATATAACATTTATTGATACACCTGGTCATGAAGCTTTTACAGAGATGCGAGCAAGAGGAGCTTCTGTTACTGATATTGTTATTATTATAGTAGCAGCAGATGATGGTGTTAAACCACAGACTAGAGAAGCAATTGATCATGCTAAAGCAGCAAAGGTTCCAATCATTGTAGCTATTAATAAGATAGATAAACCGGAAGCTAATATTGATAAAGTAATGACAGGACTAGTAGATGCTGGTCTTACTCCTGAGGAGTGGGGAGGAGATACTTTAGTTAATAAGATATCAGCTGTTACTGGTGAAGGTGTTGGAGAATTACTTGAAAATATCTTATTAATTGCTGAGATGCAAGAGTTAAAAGCTAATCCGAAAAGATATGCAACAGGTGCAGTCTTAGAAAGTCAAATGGATAAGCATATGGGAAGTGTGGTAACTTTACTAATTCAAAATGGTACTTTAAGATTAGGAGATCCTATCGTTGTAGGTACAGCTAGTGGTAAAGTTAGAACTCTAAAGAATGATTTAGGACAAAATATTGTTCTAGCCACTCCTTCTATGCCTGTTGAAATAACTGGACTCTCTACAACTCCAAAAGCAGGGGATAAGTTTATGGCTTTTGAAACAGAAAAACAAGCTAAAGCTATAGCTGAAGAGAGAAGTTTAAGAGAAAAAGATGCTGATACTAATCGTACGGGAATGACTCTTGATGATTTATTTGGCCAAATTAATGAAGGCTTAAAGGAAATCAATGTCGTTTTAAAAACTGATGTTACTGGTAGTTTAGAAGCAGTAAGACAGTCTCTTGAAAAAATTGATGTTGAAGGTGTTAAAGTCAATATTATAAGAGCAAGTGTTGGGGCTATTACGGAAAGTGATATTGTCCTTGCTCAAGCATCACAAGCTATCATCATTGGATTTAATGTAAGAGGTAGTAGTAAGGTTATGGATCTTGCTAAAGAATATGGTGTCTCTATTAAGACTTATGATATTATCTATAAAGTAGTTGAGGAAATGGAAGCTGCTATGAAAGGTATGCTAGAGCCTGAGTTTGAAGAACAAGTAACTGGTAATTTAGAAATTAGACAAATTTTTAAATTTTCTAAAGTTGGTTTAATAGCAGGGTGTCATGTTACTAATGGTACTATTAAGATGGGTGAAAATGCAAGAATTATTCGTGATGGTATTGTTGTATATCAAGGAAAGATAAAATCACTTCAAAGAGGAAAGGATAATGCTAAGGAAGTTAGCAAAGGAATGGATTGTGGACTTACTTTAGAAAATTGTCAAGATTATAGAGAAAATGATCAGATTGAAGTGTATGACTTAGTAGAAATTAAAAGATAAAAAAGAGTGAGAGATTTATTATCTTCTCATTCTTTTTATGTCTTGATTAGAAACGCCAGTTATTTCAGTTATCATGTCATAAGATAGTCCTTTACTTAGCATGGTATTAATTATAGAATTTCTTTCCTGCTCAATTCCCTGACTAATTCCTTGACTATAACCATGCTCTATACCTTTTTT
>OIYY01000111.1_pt1 | contig 61973 bp, 54 predicted proteins | sample 1588341 | NCBI WGS metagenome assembly OIYY01 (sample SAMN03283287) | human gut metagenome | biome: human-associated habitat; material: feces | host: Homo sapiens | place: Peru | collected 2012
GTGCAATTTTTTGCACCATTAACAATTTTCCATTTTCCACTTTCAATTTTCCATTAAAAAAAGTTTGTTTTTTACAAACTTTTTCTCATATAGCTTTCAAAACTTTTATCTTCGATTTTATAACCGCAACCTTCATGCAACTTCCCCGCATAATAGATTTTCTTGGCAGGATAATTTCTGCACATCTTCAAACGTTTGTCATATACGGAGCAAAGTCCTTCGTCCGTTACATATTTGCATGCAAAAATCAAATTGCCTTCTTCATCTTTTCCTCTGATATAAAATCTTTTGTACGCAGGAAAAAGAAACTGCATAATCTTAAAATCTGTAGTTGTATAAGTATCAAAGCTGTACATATAACGACAGCATTTACCGCACTTTAAGCATTTACCAGTAATTTTGTATTCCATTTTTTCAGGTACAAAATAAGATAAAAATTCATTTTTTAAAATTGTCAAAAAACTTAACATTTTCTTGTAAAAACCCCGTTATTTGTATTTCTTTGATAAAATAAGATTAACTATATTATAACCTAGAAATATAATATGGATTGCCACGGGCTAAACGCCCTCGCAATGACAACACACTCAGACGCCAAGTCATTGCGAGGAGCAAATATCAATCAGATAAGACGACGCAATCCAAAATAAAAAAAGAAGGGATAAAGAGTATATATGGGAAATTATAATATTCCAAAAAACAGAAAACGTGGATATTCTAAAAAACGAGTTATGGTCGATAGCCCGATGTTAAGCCTGATTACTGGGCTTGTTGTTTTTGCGCTTGGTGTATTTTTAGCCGGCATGATTGCATTAAAACTTTATTTAATGTCGCTTCCGCCAATCAAAAACTTAAACACACTTAAACCAAACATTGTTACGACTTTCTGTGCGTCAGACGGGGAAGTTATCAAGACTTTTGCAGGATATACTTATTCAAACGTTCAGTTGAGTGAAGTACCTGAACAGCTCGTTAAAGCATTGATTGCAACTGAAGATAAGAACTTCTATTCTCATCCGGGGTATGACATGATTGGTCTTGCTCGTTCAATGGTTGCTAACGCGCTTGCCGGTCACGTTGTACAAGGTGCAAGTACAATTACACAACAGCTTTCAAGAATTTTGTTCTTGTCTAACGAGAAAACTTTTACACGTAAAATAAAAGAACTTCAAGTTGCAGCGCAAATCGAAAAAACTATTCCTAAAGACAAAATTTTGGAAATGTATTTGAACAATGTTTACTTAGGTTCAGGTGCTTACGGTGTTAAAGGTGCGGCAAGGATTTATTTCAACAAAAACTTAAATCAATTGACACTACCTGAAATGGCATTAATTGCAGGACTTCCACAAGCTCCTTCTGTTTATTCGCCTTATAACAATATTAAATTGGCTGAAAAACGTAGAAATCAGGTACTTTTGAGAATGTACAAAATGAAATACATTGATAAAGAAACTTACGAAAATGCTAAGAAATCACCAATTAAACTTTCAACCATGCCTGTTATGTATGCTACAAATAAAGCTCCTTATTTTTGCGATTATGTAATGAAAGATTTGCAAAAACTAGGCTTCTCTGAAGATGAAATCGTAAATGGCGGTTATAAAGTTATTACAACTCTAAATTACAAAGCACAAGTTAAAGCAAATGAAGCAATTCTTAAAAACTTAAACGCTTGGGGATTGAATAGAGATAAAAACCAAGCTGCGGTATTTTCTTTCAGTCCTATAGACGGCAGAATTTTAGTTTATGCCGGCGGTAAAGATTATTCTAAGAGCCAATATGATAGAGTTACGCAATCTGCAAGACCTTCAGGTTCTGCATTTAAACCGTTCATTTATACAGCGGCAATTGAAAAAGGTTATTCACCAAATGATATGATAGACGACTTGCCGTTTAGAGCAGGTGACTGGACACCTAAAAACTACGGTAACAAATATAGAGGCCCTATTCCTCTATATACAGCTTTGATGGTATCTTCAAACGTTTGTACCGCAAGATTGATGGAATCAGTAGGTGTTAGAGCGGTTATTCAGCTTGCAAGGGTAATGGGTATTACAACTCCAATACCTTATGATTATACAATTTCACTTGGTTCAAACAGTGTTAAATTGTTTGAAATGACAAGAGCTTACGGTGTATTTGCAAACGGTGGTTTCAAAGTTGAGCCTTACGCAATAGAAAGGGTTGAATCTTCAAGAGGAACAATTCTTTATGAAGCCAAGAAGGCCCGTTCAAGCAAAGTTCTAAATCTTAACACGGCTGCAACAATGACTGCAATTATGAAAACAGTTATTACAAATGGTACAGGTCGTGCTGCGAATATCGGCAAACCTGCCGCAGGTAAAACAGGTACAACAGACGATAGCCGTGACGCTTACTTTATCGGATTTACACCTGACGTTGTAACAGGTGTTTGGGTCGGCAATGATGACAACTCACAAATGGGTGGTATTACAGGTGGTACTGTCCCAGCACTTATTTGGAAGGACGTTATGACTGTTGCGACTGAACAATATGGCAATACTGATTTTGAATATCCTGAAGTTATCTTGAATCCTTTTAAAGCAGCAGGAGTTTCAATTATTCCGCAAGGAGCTGCCAAAAAAGAATTAGATAAGCAAGATAAAGCCAAAGAAGATGCTCAAAAAGAGAAAGAAGAACAGTCTGCTGTTATAAAACCTGATAGCATAAAACATGCTGATATTATACAAAAGAAAAAAGAAGTTCCAACGGTTGAAGTTAAACAGGAAAGAGTAGAAGCTCCGCAAGCACAATTTGCACCAATTCCTGTAACAAGTGCGCCGGTTGGACAATAATAAATTGAAAATGGAAAGTGGAAAATTAGAAATATGAAATTAGACGAAATAAAAATCACAAGTGGTGAAAACGCATATCAAACGGCAAGTTTGGAAGCAAACGACAAAACAATTGATTATGAAACAAGTAAAAACTTATCTTATACAGATATAATTACAGTCGCAAGAGGCTTAGATGTGATAAGTGAATTCTTTGATGTTAATGCAGTTGTTACAGCCTCAGGTGCAGGAATTTGTGCTGTTGCGTTGGGAAAATCTTTGGAAGACGCGATGTTAAAAGTCATGGATTCAAATCCTGTTGATTTTGTAAATTCAATTGTGCTTGTATCGACAGAAGTTGATAGCGATATAGCTAAAATGCTTAAATCTTCTAACAAAATTGTTGCACCGAGATTTACCAAAAATGCAATTGAAATTTTGGAACGCCACGATGTTTGCTATGTAACAATTAATACGCCATTAAAAGATTATAAAAAATATTTGTCTAACGATGTTAAAGTAACTCCGCTTGGCACTTTGACTCAATCACCAAATTTGAGTGAATTAACAAAAGATTCATTCAAGATTATGTCAAAAGTAAAACCAACGGTTGAACAAATTGAGGACGCTGTTTTTGCGTGGAAAATTGCCAAACATGCATCTTCTCAAGCAATTGTTGTGGCAAAAGATTTAAAAACGACTGCAATTTCACAAGGTTTACATTCTGCGTCTGTTGAATTTGCGCTTGATTATTCTTGTGATATGTCTAAAGATGCGGTTTTAGCGTCTGACATGCCTGTAACAGTACACGATATAAATGTTGCAGCACAAGGTAGAATCGGGCTTGTAATTTTACCTTCTGCTAATGCTGACGTGATTACTATGGTTGATAAATACAACATGGCGTTAATTACAACCGGCATGACGAATATTTTATATTAAATTAGTTGAAGAGAAGAACAGTTGAACGGTTGAAAAGTTCATTATTCTCTTTTCTCAGAGGAGAGCGGATTTCCGATAGGGCGTAAGCCCGTAAGGTGGAAGTCAGATATTACTCTGACTCCACCCCGAATAATCCAAAACAGGGTTAGGGTTTTGCAAGACTTTTAACACACCCGTAAAGGGTTCAGAATCACGTGAGCAAAGCGAACTTAATGAACTATTCAACTGTTCCACCTTTCAACTCGTCAACTAATTTAATACTTTTCCACAAATACTTGAAAATATGCCTGAGGGTGTTCACAAACAGGGCACTGGCATGGTGCTTCTTTGCCTATATGTATGTGACCGCATTTTCTACATACCCATTGAGTTACTTCTTCTTTTTTGAATATTGTTTCAGCTTTTAATTCTTCTGCTAAAAGCTCAAAACGGTGGCTATGATGTTTTTCAATTTCTGCAACATTATTAAATAATCTGAAAATATCATCAAAACCATCATCTTTAGCAACTTGGGCAGAATTTCTATATAAAATTTCCCATTCTTCACGTTCACCTGAAGATGCAGCTTTAAGATTTTCATAAGTATCACCATAAAAGAACGGATAAGCACCTGTAACGGTTAAGTGTTCTGCATTAGGAATGTGTTTATAAAATAATTTAGCATGTTCTTTCTCATTTTCTGCAGTATCTAAAAATATTTGACTAATTTGTTCATATCCTTCTTGTTTTGCTATTTTAGCAAAAAATGTGTAACGGTTTCTAGCTTGTGATTCCCCTGCAAATGCGTTTACCAAGCATTGTAATGTTTCAGAATGTTCAAGTTTCATAAAATCTCTCCTTTGTCATGAATAAATTACATGCATAGATGAAATTTTATTATTACCGAGTTGGATAAAATTTTAAAATGAGTAGCAAAAAAATTTTTTATTGTTTTTATAACAGGTATGAGAATAAATAAATTTGATTCTAATGAAATGCAAGTACGAAAAATGCTGTTTAATGTTCAAAGATACATGGACAAGTCACATTCGAAAGGTGCTATAAAAACAGAACAGTTTGCGCGAGATTTATATATAGTAGGTCGAAAGTGTAAAGGGGTTGATAAGGAAAATATTTTGACTAACTGTTTAGATGCTCTTGCGGAAAAAATGAAGTCTGTAAAACAAGATAATTTAGCAGGCATAATTTATAGTTTTTTGATAAAATTTAATGAAAATAATCCGATGTTGTTAAAAGAATTTGCCTCAAAAGCGTTATGTATAGCTAAAAAACAAAAAGATAGTGTGCATGTAGCTGCAAGAACAGGTGAACTTTGTCAAGTATATAAAACTTATGATATTCATGGTGAAAACTATCTTGCATGCTTAAACTTAAGAAAAAAAGCTTTAAATGACATCTGTTCTAATTATGATACAGTAGGTAAAAGATTTAGAACAATTTCACGAAAAATTAATACAAAAGATACTTATAATGAATTATTAATCAGGACGAAACTTGATATAGCAAGGGAACTGATTGTTACAAATAAGCCTGTAGCGAAAAAGGAGTTACTTGCAGCTTATAGAGATTTTCAAAAATTTAGCGATAATTATAAAGAGAATAATGAAAGAACTTATTGCATGCTAAAAAAACATATAAGTACAGAAATAACAAATCTTACATTATGTCAAAATTCTAGCAAAATAATAAGTCCAACTGAAAAATTTATGAAAATACGCAAAAATCTTATTGAGGCAACAAAAAATAAAGAACCGATTGAAAATACTATTTTTAATGACTATTATTCTTCTTTGTATGATGAGTTCAAAAATAGTAATAAAGAAAGTTGGTTTGTAAAAAAATCTATAGAGTTTGAAAAAGAATTAAATTCTTTAGGAAATCCTATTCTAGGTAATAATATTTATATAACTATAAGAAACAAAAATAGTGATAATGTGAAAAATCTTAAAGATATTATAATGACAAAATTAGATGAAAAATGTGAAGCCAAGGATGATTTTGGAGTGTTATATTTTGGTACAATTTTACAGAAACTTTTTAAAAAAGATTCAAAAGCTATCTCTGTTAATGTCTATTTGAAGTCTATTAAAGCATGTATGGATGCTCTAACCAATATTATTAAAAATTATGAAACTCTACCCAAAAACAACAAAATAAAAACAAAAAATGAATATATAGAACAACTAATATTTGCAAAAGTAAATTCTGCAAAATTACAAAAAAATACAAATCCGGAATATGCGCAAATGGCAATTAAAGAGGCTGGTGAATTGATAGATTCTTTGTCCGCCGGATATCTTGCTAAGCATCCTGAAATGAAAAATTTAGTAAGTTATGTCATGCAGTTTGTTGATTAGTGTAAACTTATTATAAATAAGCAAATTTTTATTATTTCCTACAACTTTAGTTGTAGGAAATTTTTTTAGAAACACAGTTTTTTTAACTCTGAAAAATGCCTATATGACAGACTTTTAGAAATACATCTCATCCAAATGGAGGATTCTATAACTAAAGTTGTAAAGTTATTTTTTATCGTGCCGTAATTTATAGGGAAAGGCAAAATAAATTTATTGAAAGGAATTTATTATGGGATCAACTTCTACATTAACAATTAACACGAATTTGTCATCCCTAACATGTCAAAAGTATTTAAAAAGTGCGACTAAAGGCATGAACTCAGCAATGGAGAAATTATCTACAGGCTTCAAGATAAACTCTGCTAAGGATGACGCAGCTGGTTACGCAGTGTATACCGGCATGGAAGCTAAAGTAAGCGGTTATGATATTATTGAAACTAACGCTCAAATGGGTCTGGATATGCTTACAACCCAAGAAGGTGTTTTGGATATCATTAACGACTATTTACAAAGAATTAGAGATTTGACAATGCAAGCTGCGAACGGAACTTATGGCTCCGCTTCATTAAACGCAATTGCATTGGAAGTAACACAGAGAATGGATGAAATCAACCGTCTTTGCGACATTACAGATTTCAACGATACTCACTTGCTAGATGGCTCAAGAACAACTGATATTAACTTACAAGTAGGTTTGTATTCAGACCAAAGATGTGTAATCAAAATGGATGCGTTCTTATTTGCAAGTGCAAAATCGTCAATGATTTTCGGATTTAGCTCAAAATCTGATATTAGTGGTATGGATTTATCAAGTGCTCAAAAAGAAGATGATAAACATACTTACAAGGCAGAAGACGGTAAATACTACGAAAGTGCTTTAGCATATCAATTAAATAAAAATGGTTTAGTAAATAATGGTAATATAGATGGTGCAACGCTAACAGCTATTACTACTGCAATTTACAAAAATGATTCAACAGCCAGAGCATTTATTGATCAAATTGATGATGCGATTGATAACATTTCTCTAAGATGTACTAAAATTGGTGCGTTTATGAACAGATTAGATTCCGCTATTGATTCTACTGATGTTCAAAGAGAAAACTTGACAGAAGCAGTATCAACTATCAAGGATGCTGACGCGGCAACCGAATCATCAAACTACATTAAGTACCAAATCTTGCAACAGGCAACAGCAACATTGTTGTCAACGGCTAACCAACAGCCTTCAATTGCTTTGAACTTAATCTAGTGATTAGTTGGGTTGAAAGCCCAACCTACGGTTCAGACAGATAATAGTTAGGTTTATTTTGACCTGCTTAGGTTCTGTTGCTAAAAAAACGGAAAATAATAATAGAAGATAATAAAGGTCCTTTCAATGACCCTCGTAGTCTTGCGCTACGAGGGTTTGCCTTTTTAATTTTAAATATCGGTTAGGTATACCTGCCCAACAAATAATAATTTTATGTTAGAATAACTTCAAGGAGTCTATATGCGAATTCAAAAAATAACAACCCAACAACCACAGTTCAATGCCGTAAATCAAAAATACATGGCTTGGGCAAAAAAAGATTATAATTTAGAAAAAAATGTCTCTACGGAATGGTTAAGCCGACTAAGATATGATGTATTTTTATTTAAAAAAATATCTAAGCAAGATGCCATAGATACAATTAATGCCGTAAAAAAGTTTATGAATAAAACTGATGAAGGTATTGAAGCTACATTAAAATATTTTAAACGTCCTAATTAATCGCATTATTTGTTAAAGCACCAATTAAAGCACCTGCGCTGATACCTACTAGAGAACCAGTTGGTCCGAAATGTTTTGCACCAATTGCACCTAAAACTCCAGTTGCAACTGTTGTAGTTCCCAATGTCAAAGCAGATTTTCCTGCCTCTTCAAAGAAATTCTTACCATTTGAAACTTCATGGGCAACATGTGCAGCTTCGATGCCACCAAGGGCTATTGTTCCAAGTTTTGTTATTCGTGTCAATGCTCTTGCTGTTATATCTTTAAAAGGGTTATTTGTTTTAAATTTTTTTGCTAAAACATAATTTTTATTGTTTAAATCTGAATCTATTTCTTCAATACTTGTTTCAATTTTATCAGTTTCTATATTCAACTTCTTTTTTACCCATTCCCCAAACTTTGTATCCCACAAACACTTATCTTGACAAATCAACCAACTTGCAATTTTCGGATTTGGACAATCTTCAGACAATGGGTTTAAATATTTATGCAAAATTGTTCCTCGGAAGAATGAAAACGGATGTTGCGCTTTTTTGTTATCATAACCAGAATGGAACGAAACAGGTTTTGGAAAACCATTTTTAATTTGTTTATACGCACTCATCACATCATTGATTTCTTCAGGTCCGTTCATAATCGCAAGTGTTGCAATACCTGTTGCAGGCAAATAATCTTTTTGCTCCAACTTGTCAGGCAAACTGTTAATCTTTCCATAGAAAGGAACTGCTTCAAGCGCAGCATCGCCTGATTTGCCTTGCACTGCTGTGCGCATGTTTTGATAATCATTGTATATTTCAGGGTACTTATCAACCTGATTTTGATAAAGTATAGGATTTATCACACCAATTACCTGTATAATCACTTCACACATATATAAAGTATTTTTGTACAATAAAGTTGACTAAATATTAAGAGTTTGTAACAAATAATAAAATAAAAATTGTGCTAAAATTAATACATAGAGATTTAGGGAGTAATTGTTCTATGAATAAAAAATTATTATCAATTTTATTAAGTTGTTTAATAATATCATCCAATACTTTGGCATTTGCAAATAACGAAATAAAAGAAATAAAATCTACAAGTACAGAAAACGCAGTAGTTGTACCTAAAAAAATTGAAAATGAAATATACAACAGCATTGAACAAGTTTATGGCGAAAATAGAGCAAAAGAAATTTACGAACATGTAATGCAAATTGCAAAAAAAGAAATTGAAACCCGTCCTGAAGAATTGAAACAAGAAGACCTAACCAGAGCAGATGATTGGTATAAAGACGAAATTATTTATATGTTCTATGTTGATCAATTTGGTGTTGTAACTCCCGAAAAACCAAATACTTTTAAAGATACCTCTGCAATGTTTGATTACCTGAAAGATTTAGGTGTAACAACATTATATTTGTTACCTTTTGCAGATTCTCCAATGTCAGACGCAGGATTTGACGTAAAAAATCCAAGAAACATACGTGCTGATTTAGGCGGGAAAACTCAATTTAATGATTTTGTAAAAGAAGCAAAGAAAAACGGGTTTAAAATAAAAGCAGATTTGATTTTAAACCACGTATCAGAAGAACACGAATGGTTTCAAGCATTTTTAAAAGGCGATATTTCTAAGAAAGATTATTTTATCGTAAAAGATGAAATGCCTGAATTCACGAAATATGTTGATGAAAAAATCGGCACAATAGTTGAATACAAAGAAAAAAGCGGAAAGATTTCAAAAAGAAGATTGATTTTTCCTGAAATCACCGATAATCATTATCGCAAAGTCACATTAAACGGCAAAGACTACTATTTTTACCACACATTTTATCCGTTTCAATTGGATGTAAATTGGGAAAATCTGGAAGTTTTATATTATTGGCTGGATACAATTAATTATTGGACTAATATTGGTATTGATATTTTCAGATTTGACGCAATTCCTTATTTATCAAAAGAAGAAGGAACAAATGCCGAAAATCTTCCAAAAACACATGCAATTATAAAACTCATAAGTAATTATATTCAAATGACAGCTCCGAGAACCGTAATTCAAGCAGAAGCTTGTCAATATCCAAACGATATTTTGCCTTATTTTGGAAAAGAAAGAAAATTCAAAACCACAATTAATAACGAAGAAAAAGTTATTAAGAGAACGGACGAATTCCAAATTTGTTATCATTTCCCATACATGCCTGCTATTTGGGCTTCTTTAGTTACGGGAGATAAAAAATATTTTATCGACGCCTATAAATCAACTCCACAAATACCTTCTACCACTGCTTGGGGAATATTTTTGAGAGTACATGACGAATTAACTTTAGAAATGATTGACCCAGAAACAAGAGAAATTATCTATAAGGCGCTTGCTCCCAAAGGCGCAGAATTCAGAAAAGGACTCGGCGTAAGCGGACGATTGGCGAATTTTCTTGACAACAACCCTGACAGAATAGAAATGGCGTTTTCTATTTTGATGTCTATGCCCGGGATTCCAATTGTTTATTATGGCGACGAAGTTGGCGTAAGAAACAATTTTGAAAACGCAAAAAAGAGCGAAAAAGAAAGAATTGAACGCCACAAATCAAGCAAATTCAAGTTGTTAAGCTATTTTGACAGTCGCGATATAAATAGAGGTGCTGTTCCTGCAAAATTGTTCTACGGCTCGTCAAAAGATTATTATACATTTAACAGCAAAGTTTACAAAAAAGTTAAAAATCTTATTGCGCTCAGAAAAAGTTTACCTTCTATGTCAAAAGGAGATTTTACATTACTAAAAACTGCATCACCGCATAATTTTGCGTATATAAGAAGTTATAAAGATGAAAAGATTTTGGTTATAAATAATTTGTCATCAGAAAAACTTGTAGCTGAAATCACTATTCCAGTGGACGTTGTTTTAAAATCAGATGGTCATATTGACCACTTCAAAAACCTTGTAAATGGCGATGATGTGAGTGTTAATGTATCGTTAAAGAATAGAACAATGCACTTGAGAATCGCTCCTTATGGGGTTGTGTGGTTGAAGCTTTAAGGTAGATGTTGGGCTGAAAACCCAACCTACTAAGCCTTTTGAAGGCGACTTCAACAAGTAGTTGATGTTGGGCATTCAGTCCAACAATAATTAATTACTTTTTCCTGCTCTATAACCGCAATATGAATAAATCAAAGGCAAAAGCGATTCTAAATGTAATTTATCGGCACAAGGAAATTTTGCCAAAACCAAAGCACCAACAGCGTCATCAATATTAGCAACACAATCAAGTAATGTCAATTTTCTATCAGGTTGTTTATCATGCGGATCAGAAATAACATTTGATAAAGAAGCCGCACCATACATTCCGACAATTAATCCACCCAACATTGCCGAAATTTTTCCAAAGGTATTGTTAAAATGCTTGCTTCCCTCAGACAACTTTAAACATCCGCCTGCAATCCAAGTAGGGATAGATGCATTAAAAAATTGAAACAAACCCTCTTTAAATTTATTTTGATTTGTTGTTTTATTTTCACCAATCATACCAACAGCAACACTTCCCGCAATAGAAGTTGCGGACAGCATAATCATATCAGACATATTATAATTGAGTTTCAAAGGATTTTTGATTTTACGTTTTTTCATCATAACGGCCATTGGAATTGCAGTCCCTAAAACCGCACCAATACCGGCTTTCAATTTGTCATCAAGCGTAATATCACGCTCATTAGCTTTGTGACGTAATGCGGATAGTTGTTGGTTGAAACTTAAATTGTTGGATACACGACTAATCATAATTTGCCTTAAATTACTATTTGACAGAAAAAGTAGTTATTATCTAAATTATTGTATCTGCGATATCACCGATGTTTTCTGCAATCTTCTTGCCGAGAGAAATCAAACTATCAACAAGTCCATCATCAGTGCCCACATCATGAGCAGATACTGCGTTTAAGCCATCATCAATATTGAAAGGTGTACCATCCGGTAAAATGTGTGTGATAACCCCTGTATGCTCATTTATTATATTTGTAGCATCTAGCACATGAGAAGAACCAGAATCAAGAATCTTTGTTGCATCTATAGGAGAATCTGTCAAAAAATTTGCCTTAAAATGTTCTAGAGAAGCTTGTACTGGACTATTGTCCAATAAAGCACTGATTTTTTCACCAGCTTCTGGTAATACTTCTTTTGCTTTTGACAAAGTTTCTGATTTCATTGATGCTGGAACAGATATGCAAGTTGGATCGTAAAATCCTTTAAAACTTGTTCTGCTATTAAATTTTGGTCCAGTGATTGGTTGAATCATAATATATCTCCTTTGTATGATATCTTTTTGTTGTTGATTTTTAGCTAGTATAATTCAGTTATCTTACAGAAGCAATAATTTGTAAACAAATATTAAATGACTGACCTGTATTTACAAAACAATCCAAGGTGTTTGCAATTCGGCTTCCTTCCAGTATGGTAAATCATCACTACTATCATAATCTGATACAGTTGTTTCAGGATATACTTTTTTCGGCAATAAATCAGAATATTCATCTTCTTTATTTGCAATTGCTAAAAGTCCTTTGCCACTGTATTTTATATCTTCATTCGTATTGTTGAACTTTTCATCAATTCTTTGTTTAAATAAATTTTTGAGTTCAGTTTCATTTGTAATATTTTTAAGCTTCATTAAAAATTTAAAATCTTTGTTCAATTCTGTAAAATATTCTTCATTATCAATATTAAATTCTTTTTTTAATTCATCCGGTGAATCCTTATATTTCAACATAAAAGAAGTATAGTATTGTTTGGCAATATTGTTTTTATAATTATCACATTCATAAAAACCATTTGCATATTTGTCAAAAATCTTGTTTTTGTGTGATGTTAAATCTTCTTTTATAGTTTTAAAAGCATTGTATGCTTGTTGTTGAATTACATTTTCATACTCATTAAAGAAATCTTTATATTTATTAAAATCTAACGTTGAAAGCAGTGCCGTATTTGCAATTTCCACATTTGGATTAATATTGTTGTAGTAATGAGTATAATTATTTTTTAAATCCTTATTGATTCTACGATCTGCAGTTAAAGCTTGATATGGAATTGCAAAAAATGGTGTTAACGGAATTGTCCACCACGGATAGTCATCAGCGCGGTACATTGAATCATATTCTTCAGCCCTGCGTCTTGCTTCTACCATTACAGCATTTGACTTAACATTCTTGTCTCTAAGCATTTTTTTCATTAAAAATAGTTTGTCTTTATCAAATGTTTCCGGCAAATCTTTAAAGGCCTTAAAGAACTTTGATGTATGTGCATACTCTCCGGTATCAATATAACTTGACAATAATGCAAGTTTTGCAGCATGTCCGTGGTTTACATCTCCCTTTAATTCAGGTATTTTTGAAAAAAGTTCAAATGCCTTAACTTTCATTTGCTTCAATCTTACAGAAGGTTCATCTCTATACCAATCATATATAACACCTACAGGTTCATCATTGGCAGGTGTTTTTGCAAGTGCAAATAAAGTATTAACGGCATCAGCTCCATAGTTTGAGAAATTCGGTGAATTTACTTTTTTCAGAAGCTCATTTGCATACCTAGCCTTTTTCTTATCTGCATTAAGCGCATGATAACCTTCTTTTGCTACATATGCAATCAAACTCACACTTATACCAAATCCCTTAAATGATACAGTATCTTGTTTTAATTTTAATGTATTATTTGGATTTGAATAACTTTGTTTAATGTTATTATTCTTGTTATATGTGGAAAGATTCGATACACTTGAAATTTGATTGATTCTCATTTGTAATCCCTTTTTAATAATAAATACTTTGTGATAGAAACAAATAATATTGCATGTATTTTATTACATCAAAATTGAATTTCAATATATAACAAAAAAGGGAATGTTATATATTCAATATCCTATATAGAAGTATATTGTTATCAAGATTGCCACGCTTCAACTAAATTGAAAATGAAAAATAGACAATGGAAAATTATTTAAAACAATTTTCCATTCTCTACTTTCAATTGTTCATTGAAAGTAGGTTGGGCTTTCAGCCCAACAACCACCTCGCCAATATTTTTTACTATTTCATCCTAGCCCTTATTACTGATTAAAATTTTACTCCCCGTCTTAAACTAAAATTATGACAAACTACGTAAACCAACTTTTAACCGCATTTAACGAAGATACAAAACTCGCACTCGATAAATGGAGCATAGAACACGCTTTTGTATCAGGTAACAAAAAATGGATTGCAAATATTTTACCTGTCGAATTGTTAGAACGCAGTATCAAGCAAACAGTCGAAAGCCTTGTTACACTAAACGAAACAGGTGATTTCTACGCACAATTTCCTGATACGATAATCAGCCCCAATTATGGTCACAAATGGGGGCGCAGCGCAAATTATATAGAAATCAACAACCGTGCGATTGCAGAAATGGTTGGTGACAAAACAAAAAACGGTATTATTAGTAGTATAAAACTTCTTCCTGCAATTCCGCCTTCCGCTAAAAGTTGGGCGAATTGCATTATTTTGTCACAAATTTTTCCAAATATTTACGGTGACGGGTACAACAAAGGTACAAACGAAGAAAACTCGATTTATGGCATAAAACTAAATGCAGGTTACAGCACAAATATTATTGATTTTGATATTCCGATTTCGGCTGAAAATCAGTTTCTTGCGTTCAACGATTTAGCACACATTCATGGGCTTAAAACAGGATTTAGAACAGTAATTTCTGCCGACCAAATCAAGGTTGCGGAAGCCTATAAAGATGATGTAACTTTTGACTGGAAAAATCCCGACCACCAAGAGTTATTCATAAACGAACACGTCAAATTAATTAAACTCGGATTTGAAGCTATTTTTATTGATTCCGCCAAACATATTGGTGGTTATGACATGGGAAACTATACAGGTGTTGGAGCATTGCCCGAATACAATCAAATGCAATACATTTTGCACGAAATCCGCAAGCGTTCAGGCTCGTTCAGTATAAGTTTTGTTGGCGAAAAAAGCACGGGCGATTTTGAACGTTACAAAAATTTAGGTTTAACGACAGGCACTGCTTTTGTTTCACCTGAAAATTATGATAAAGTTAAATGTTGGTCTATGAAATTCAAATACAACAAAGATTATGCCCCGGGAGTTGAAGTATCAAACGATAACGACATTGGCGGTCGAAGCTATGAAGAACGATTAAAGCGTATAAATTCAATACTTTTTGCCTATGAATACCCAAGTGACAAATTGCCAAGCTTTATGCAAATGGAAGATTTGTTTCCACTCAGGTATGACACTAACACGCACCATTTAATGATGACAAATCCATCTTATTCAACTGATGGTACTGCAAAAACTCATTGGGAAAATCTTTTTACAAAAGAAGATGGCAGAAATTATAACGCAAAGGTTGGAGAATTGTTTTCTTACGCTCTTAATCTTTAATTTATTTTTATGCTATTCTTTTATTATGTAATACTAGCGAGGATTTTTTTTATGACAGAGACAAAAATAAAAGTAGAAGATTTACCTACTGTTTATGATGCAAAATCGACAGAAGAAAAAATGTATAAATTTTGGGAAGACGGTGAGTATTTTAAAGCAGACGCTCACTCTAAGAAACCGCCATTCACAATCGTTATTCCACCACCAAACGTAACCGGTGTTTTACACATGGGACACGCGCTTGACGGAACTTTACAAGATATTTTAACTCGTTACCACAGAATGAGCGGTTACGAAGCTCTTTGGGTTCCCGGTACTGATCACGCAGGTATTGCAACTCAAGCGGTTGTTGAAAAACAATTAAGAAAAGAAGGTTTGACTCGTCATGATTTGGGACGTGAAGAATTCTTAAAAAGAACTTGGGCTTGGGCTAATGAACACAAATCTGCGATTTTGAACCAATTCAAACGTTTAGGTGCGTCTTTTGACCGTTCAAGAGAAAGATTTACATTTGATGAAGGTTGTTCAGAAGCAGTTAAAGAAGTTTTCGTAACACTTTATAACAAAGGTTTGATTTACAAAGGCGCATACATTGTAAACTGGTGTCCTCGCTGTCAATCAGCTATTTCTGATATTGAAACAGAATACGAAACAGAACAAGGACATTTATGGGAAATTTCTTATCCGCTTGTAGGTGAATCAGGCGCAATCATAGTTGCAACAACTCGTCCTGAAACAATGTTCGGTGACGTTGCAATTGCTGTAAATCCTTCTGATAAAAAATACTCTGAATTAATCGGCAAAACTGTTATGATACCGCTTTCAGGTCGTCAAATTCCTATTATTGCAGATGAATATGTTGATAAATCATTTGGTACAGGTGCTGTTAAAATTACTCCTGCACACGACCCTAACGATTATGAAGTAGGCAAACGTCACAACTTCAAACCAATTTGGGTAATTGATGAAGAAGGTAAGATGAAATCTTGCGCAGAAGTTCCTCTTGATTACCAAGGTTTAGACAGATACGAAGCTCGTAAGAAAGTTGTTGACATGCTAAGTTACAACAATTTCTTATTGAGAGTAAAAGATCACGAACACAACGTTGGTAAATGTCAAAGATGTAATACAACCATTGAACCGCTTCTTTCAGAACAATGGTTTGTAAAAATGGGACCTTTGGCAAAAGAAGCTATCGCTGCAGTTAAAGACGGCAGAATAGAATTTATTCCTGAACGTTGGGAAAAGAACTACTTAGGCTGGATGGAAAATATTCGCGATTGGTGTATTTCTCGTCAATTATGGTGGGGACACCAAATTCCTGCTTATTACCATAAACAAACAGGCGAAATGGTTGTAGCTAAGGAAAATCCTGATCCTGAAAATTACGTACAAGATACTGATTGTCTTGATACTTGGTTCTCATCAGGTTTGTGGCCATTCTCAACAATGGGCTTCCCAAATGCTGAAACGGATGACTATAAGAAATTCTATCCAACATCAGTTCTTGTAACAGGTTTTGATATTATTTTCTTCTGGGTTGCAAGAATGATTACAATGGGCTTAGAATTCACTGGAAAAGCTCCGTTCTCTAAAGTTTATATTCACGGACTTATAAGAGATGAAAAAGGTCAAAAGATGTCAAAATCTAAAGGCAACACTATCGATCCTGTTCAAATTATCGACAAATACGGTTGTGATGCTTTAAGATTTACAATGACTTCACTTTGTACTTATGGCGGACAAGATATCAAGGTTTCTGATGAAAGATTTGAATACGGTAGAAATTTTGCAAACAAAATTTGGAACGCATCAAGATTTGTTATGATGAACCTTGAAGGTGTTGATAATAAATCAATTGATAAATCTAAATTGACTCTTGTAGACAAATGGATTTTGAACCAATTGAACGAAACTGCTAAAATTGTAAACGAAAATATGAAGGAATACAGAATTGGTGAAATTGCTCACACATTATATGATTTCTTCCGCAGTGAATATTGCGATTGGTACGTTGAAATTGCTAAAATTCAACTTCAAGACCCTGAATTAAAAGCTAACACTCAAAGAGTTTTGAGATACGTTCTTGATATGTCATTAAGAATGCTTCATCCGATTATGCCACATATTACAGAAGAAATTTGGCAAGATATTAAGGCAATCAGTGGATTTGGTGCTGATGAAGATGTTCCAAGCGCATTAATTATTGCTAACTTCCCTAAATATGATGAAGAATGGGCATTCCCTAAGGAAGCCGAAGAAATGAATTTGGTATTTGAAACAATTAAGTCTTTGAGAAACGTAAGACAAAGTTTCAACATTCCAACTTCAGCAACTGTTGATGTAGAAATTAGAGCTGAAGGCAAAGAAAAAGAAATATTTGGAGAAATAGAAGCTTATATTCACAGACTTGCAAAAGTTAATAATATTACTTATGCAGCTATTGATGCGCCGGTTCCGCCAAAATCAGCAACAGCAGTTGTTTCAACTTCTAAATTAATCGTTCCTCTTGCAGATTTGATTGATTTAGAAGCGGAAGTAAAACGTCAAGAAAAGAAGTTGGAAAAATTGACAAACGAAAAGAATTCTTTGATGGGCAGAATGAAAAACGAAAAATTCGTTGCAAATGCACCAAAAGAACTTGTTGAACAAACAAATGCGAGAATTGAAGAAATTACTGCTCAAGAAGGCGTTATTAAAGATTTAATAGAATCTTTGAAATAATAATTAACCAAAAGAGGATGAATTTTTCATCCTCTTTTGGTATAAAATGACAACGACACTTTTTTGATTATATTGTATAATATGGTTATGAAAAAATATGCACTTTTATTTTTAGTATTAGCATTAGCAAATGCGGTTTATGCAGCGTCTATAAATGCAGCGGCATACCGTACAATGCAAATGCAATCATATAGGAATAATTATAATAGACAAGTTAATAATCGTACAATGCCATATTGGCAAATGCAATCGAATTATGCAACAAGAAGCAGAGTTGATTATTCAACTTATCAAAATTATGTAAATCAACATAATGACAATGTAAGAATACAAAGAAGCAGGTATTAATGATTAACATTGATTTCCTGACTCTTAAGGCATTTTTTCAAGAAAATATTGATTTCATAATCGGCGCAAGACTGCAAAAAATTCAACAGCCTACAAGAAGAGATTTTGTCTTTTCTTTGAGAAATAATTCAGAAAGCAGAAAATTATACATAAATATTAATCCGCAAATTTATCATATTTGTTTTATGTCTTCAGAAAACGAAGCTCGCAGAAATATCTTAATTCCTAAACAACCGCCAATGTTTTGTATGTTGCTTAGAAAATATTTGGAAGGTTGTAGAATTTCAGATGCTTTAGTAATAGAAAATGAGCGTATTATAGAATTTCATTTTGAAATTATGGACGAATTCTCTCAAAAACGCTCGCTTTGTTTGTGTATGGAGTTAATGGGAAAACATTCTAACATAATTTTATATGATAGAGAAAATTATGTGATTATAGGCTGTGCTCATAATATTGGTGCAGAAAAAAGCCGATATAGAGAACTACAAGGAGGATTAAAATATATTTATCCTCCTAAAACATTAACTCCCTCTCCACGGGGGAGAGTGGGGGCTTATCCCCTTTCAAACGAACTCAACAAGCAATTTGAAAATTTATCGCAAGAACAAATTAACAATTACTTAAATTCAGAAGAATTTACACCTGCTATATTGGACAATCGATACACATTGTTTCAAGAGCTTTTGCCAAATTCTGTTGCTCAAGCTTCTGTAAATTCAATGCTTGATAACTATTATTCAAAATATCAGGAAGAAATGAATGTGAATAGTGAAAAAGCACGGCTTACAGCAATTGTTAATCCAAAATTAAAAAAAGTTATAAATTCAATTAATAAAATTTCTGCACTTCTTAAAAAGCGCGATAATACAGAAAAATATAAATTATACGGTGAACTTTTAACCGCAAATTTATATCTTAAATGTGATTATTTAAAGCAAATTGAACTTTTTGATTACGTGAATAACCAAAATATAACAATAGATTTAGACGAAACAAAAAACTTGAAAGAGAATGCTCAACGTTATTTTAAGCTTTACGTAAAAGCTAAAACAACTAAGGAAAAATCAACAGAAATGTTAGATGGTTTGAATATTGAAAAAGAATATTTGGAAAATCTGATTTACAGCATCAATTCTGCGAAAGTGATTAAGGATTTTGATGAAATTAAGTCAGAATTAAAATTGGACGACGTTAAACCTAAAAAACAAGAAAAATCAGAAATTTTGCATTTGAAAATGAACGGATTTGATATTTTTGTAGGAAAAAATAACCGTCAAAATGATTATATTGTTTCAAAATTAGCAAAAGATGAAGATTATTGGTTTCATACAAGACTTTGTGCGGGTTCTCATGTGCTTTTAAAAGTAAAAGACAAAGAACCAGATGAAACAGTTTTGTTTGAATGTTGCAAACTTGCAAGAGAGAACTCTTCTGCATCTCAACCTTCAAAAGTAGGTGTTATTTATACTAAAGCAAAAAATTTAAGAAAACCTCCTGCATCACCACTAGGATATGTAACTTATAAAAATGAAAAAGAAGTTTTAGTTTAAAAAGTTGAATTATACCCATTTGGCAAAATTTACAATTGTAATAAAACATGTTACAATGTCGATAAAAGAAGAGGGTAATATAATGAAATATTTAAAATATATTAAATCAATGATGCTTGTTGCTTTATCGGCAGGTATTTTAACTACAAGTGCTGTTTGCATAGAAAAAGTTTCTGCTCAACCGGCTACGCTTCCGGCGAAGAATTCGGCATCAGTAGAACAATCAGCAACGACTCAAGTTTTTCAAGTTGCACCGCTTACGGTAGTAAATCACCCGTCAAGTTACTTGAATAAAACAGTTTTAATGAAAGCTAAGTTTGATAAGTTTTCTACACTAGGCTTGGATTATAAACCGGCTTTTAAATCTTCTGATGATTATATTTCTTTCTTAATCAGAAGAGATGATTCTGCTCACGATATTCCGCTATCAGAAATGAAATTGTTCTTAAAACGTACGGAAGCGGAGAAATTTATTGATTTGAAAACTAATGACGAAGTAGAAATTAAGGGTGTTGTATTTTCTGATGCGTTAGGTGATGCTTGGGTTGATGTTAAGCAATTAACCGTTACTAAAAAGGCACCGGAAGATAAGAAAGACGGAGTTAAATAATTATGCCACAAGTTGCAAGCAATGAAAAAGAAAAAAATAAAGATAAACAAACAAAAAAAGAAGTGTTTTTGACTGTTCACGGTCATTTTTACCAACCACCGAGAGAAAATCCTTGGTTAGAGGCTATTGAACAACAAGATAGTGCTTTGCCGTTTCATGATTGGAATGAAAGAATCAATAACGAATGTTATAATCCAAACTCTGTTTCAAAAATTGTAAATTCAAAGAACCAGATTTTGAATGTTGTAAATAATTATGAATACATCAGTTATAACTTCGGTCCGACACTTTTATCTTGGATGGAAGAATTTGCGCCTTTAGCTTATGAACGTGTAATTAAAGCGGATATAAACTCTCGTCGTGCTCATAACGGGCATGGAAACGCGATTGCGCAAGTTTATAACCACATGATAATGCCGTTAGCAAACGAAAGAGATAAGCAAACCCAAGTAAAATGGGGTATTAAGGATTTTGAATACCGTTTCGGTAGAAAACCTGAAGGTATTTGGCTTGCTGAAACTGCTTGTGACGATGACACTTTAAGAGTTTTAGTGGAAAATGACATCAAGTTTACAATACTTTCACCATATCAAGCGCAAAAAATCAGAAAAGAAGGCGAAAAAAGTTGGCAGGATGTAAGTTGGGGAAATATAGACCCTGCACGTTCTTATAGATATTACATAAAATCTGCACCAGGTAAGTATATAGATTTATTCTTTTATGACGGTGCAATTTCTCGTTCAGTTGCGTTTGACGAACTCTTAACTGATGGTAACAAGTTTGTTAATAGGCTTAAAGACGGTATTTCTGATTTAAGAAATTATCCTCAACTTGTAAATATTGCAACTGATGGAGAAAGTTACGGTCACCATACAAAATTTGGCGATATGGCTTTAGCTTACGCGATGAAGTTGAGAGTGAAAGATGCAGGATTTATTGTAACTAATTACGCAGAATACTTAGAAAAATACAAAAGCGATTGGGAAGTAGAAATTAAACCTGTTTCATCTTGGAGTTGTTCTCACGGAGTTGGCAGATGGTCAGATGATTGCGGTTGCTCAACAGGAGGGCATCCGGGGTGGAATCAAAAATGGAGAAAACCTTTAAGACAAGCGTTGGATTATTTGAGAGATGAAATGACTACTTTGTATCATAAACAAGGTAAAAAGTTCTTTAAAAATCCGCAAGAAACCCGCGATAACTATATATCCGTGATTATGGATAGAAGCGATATCAGCGTTAAAAATTTTCAAGATGAATATTTCTTGGATGATTTAACTGACGAGCAAAAAGTTAAAGCTATGGAACTTTTAGAGATTCAAAGACAAGCAATGCTTATGTATACAAGCTGTGGTTGGTTTTTCTCTGAAATTTCAGGTATAGAAACTGTTCAAATTATGAAATATGCGGCAAGAGTTATGCAACTTGCAAAATCTTTTATGAAGAAAGATTTAGAAACTCCTTTCTTGGAAATTTTAAATGAAGCAAAAAGTAATATTCCTGAATTTGGTACAGGTAAAGATGTTTACGAAAAATTTGTAAAACCATCAATCGTAACTTCTAAACAAATTGTAAGCCTTTGGGCGATTTCATCTTTGTATACCGATATTGAGGATGAAGAAAATGTTTATTGCTATAAAATTAATAAACATTCTTACAAGAGCGTAACTAAAGGTAACTCAAAGCTTGTAATCGGACATATTGAAGTAGAATCAAAAGTAACTTTGGAAAAATCAAATATGATTTTTGCACTTCTTCAATTCTCAGGCGGCGATTTTCATTGTGCAATAAAAGAATATTCTGATGATTTTGAAACAATTCAAAAAGAACTTGTTAGAACTTATCTTGTTTCACCGTTAACGGAAATTATTAGAACAATTGATAATTACTTTGGGAAAGAATACTTTACGTTAAAAGATATCTTTATAGAAGAAAGACGTAAAATATTGCAAACAATGCTTAAAGGCAAGTTGCAAATATTTGCTAATACTTATGAATCAATGTATGACGAAGGTAAAGGTTCTATTTATCAAATGCAAACATTAGGTTTGGATATTCCTAAGGAGTTTAAAATTTCTGCTCAATATGTTTTGACAAAACAATTTAATGAATTGTTTATTGAATCTCGCGGTTTCTTGGATGCGGATATTATTCAACAAGCGTCTGATTTAAACTTTGAAGCTAAAAGAATTGGCATTGAAATTGATAAAGCACCAACTTCAAAAATATTCAGCAAAAAAATTGCTCAAAACATAAACAGATTATCTTATGCGCTTGATTTACAACAAGTAGATGCAACTCTTGATTTGTTGGATTGTATTGCAAAACTTGAAATCAAAGTTGATATTGCGGAAGCTCAAAGTTATTATTTCTCAAAAATTGTTGCAAATTTAGAAGAAATAATCCAAAAAATCAGTTGTCAAGCCGACAGAGATTTGATAGTAATGCTATTTGAAATTGGCGAGGATTTGAATATTAATATGGATTATTATAGGCAAATGTTCAACAGGGCTTTGGTTTCAAGTAAAGAAGATTAATCAGAAGCAGTGGTTGAGGTTTTACCTCAACCTGTTTCTTTTATAAACAGATATTGCACTACTTGAAATAATTGTAAATTTTTTGTAATATATACTTATATAAATATATTTATAAGAAGAGGAAAATATTAAATGTTCGAACGTTTTACTGAAAAGGCGATTAAAGTCATTATGCTTGCTCAAGAAGAAGCAAGAAGACTTGGTCATAATTTTGTCGGTACTGAGCAAATTTTGCTTGGTTTAATCGGCGAAGGAACAGGTATTGCAGCTAAAACCCTTAAATCTATGGGCGTAAACCTTAAAGATGCAAGAGTTGAAGTTGAAAAAATTATCGGCAGGGGCTCAGGCTTCGTTGCCGTAGAAATTCCGTTTACCCCAAGAGCAAAAAGAGTTTTAGAGCTTTCTTGGGATGAAGCAAGACAACTTGGTCACAACTACATAGGTACAGAACACTTGCTTTTAGGCTTAATTCGTGAAGGCGAAGGCGTTGCAGCAAGAGTTTTGGAAAACCTTGGCGTAGACTTGAACAAAGTTAGAAGTAATGTTGTTAAAATGTTAGGTGATTCAAAACCTCAAACAGCTTCTGCAGGTGTTGGCGGTTCATCTTCAAGCTCTCAAACAAGCAAAGTTAAGACTCCAAGCCTTGATGAGTTCGGTACTGATTTGACCCAAGCAGCATCAGAACTCAGACTTGACCCTGTTGTAGGTAGAGAAAAAGAAATCGAACGTGTTATACAAATTCTTGCGAGAAGAACAAAAAACAACCCTGTTTTACTTGGCGAACCGGGTGTTGGTAAAACTGCTGTTGCAGAAGGTCTTGCAATCAGAATCGTAAATAGCGAAGTTCCTGATATTTTGGAAAATAAAAAAATCATTCAGCTTGATATGGGCTTGTTGATTGCCGGTACAAAATACAGAGGTGAGTTTGAAGAACGTCTTAAAAAGATTATGGACGAAATCAGACAAGCCGGAAATGTTATTCTTGTAATTGATGAAATGCATACCTTAATCGGTGCCGGTGCGGCAGAAGGTGCAATTGATGCGGCAAACATCCTTAAACCTGCACTTTCAAGAGGTGAAATTCAAGTAATCGGTGCCACAACTTCTGATGAATACAGAAAGTATATCGAAAAAGATTCAGCGTTAGAAAGAAGATTCCAACCTGTAATCATTGACGAACCTTCTATTGATGAAACAATAGAAATTATTCGTGGTTTGAAGCCAAAATACGAAGAACACCACAACTTGAACATTTCTGATGAAGCAATCGTTGCAGCTACAAAGCTTTCAAGCAAATACATCAACGATAGATTTTTACCTGACAAAGCCATTGACGTAATCGACGAAGCCAGTTCAAAGGTTAGATTAAAGGTTTGCACACTCTCTCCGGAAGGAAAAGAACTTGATAAAGAATTGAAAGAAATTATCAAGGAAAAAGAAGATGCAATCAGAAATCAAGAATTTGAAAGAGCATCAGCTTTACGCGATGACGAAGCAAATATGAAAGATAGAATCAGAGAAGTTTCTGAAGAATGGCGTCGTCAAAATGATGCAAATAAACCGACTGTAACAGAAGAAGATGTTGCAGAAGTTATTGCAACAATGACAGGCGTTCCTGTAACAAAACTTACGGAAGGCGAATCAGAAAGATTACTTAAGCTTGAAGATACACTTCATGCAAGAGTTATCGGACAAAGCGACGCTGTAACTGCTATTTCTAAAGCAATCAGACGTGCAAGGGTAGGTTTAAAATCACCAAACAGACCAATCGGAAGTTTTATCTTCTGCGGTCCTACGGGTGTTGGTAAAACCGAACTTGCAAAAGCTTTGGCAGAAGCTATTTTTGGTAGCGAAGACAATATGATAAGAGTAGATATGTCAGAATTTATGGAAAAACATTCTACTGCTAAACTTATCGGTTCTCCTCCTGGATACGTTGGTTATGATGATGGTGGACACTTGTCTGAGCTTGTTAGAAAGAAACCTTACTCAGTTATTCTTTTCGACGAAATTGAAAAAGCTCACCCTGATGTATTCAACATCATGTTACAAATTCTTGATGACGGACGTTTAACCGATGCAAAAGGTCGTCACATCAACTTCAAGAATACTGTAATTATCATGACTTCTAACGTTGGTGCAAGTATGATTACAACTCAAGGTAAACTTGGTTTCTCAACTGCAGAAGACGTTAAAAAGGATAAATACGAAAAACTTAAAGATACAGTTAATGAAGAACTTAAGAAGGCATTCAGACCTGAGTTCTTGAACCGTATTGATGATATTATCGTGTTCTCACACTTGAGCAAGGAAGAAATCCGTCAAATCGTAGACTTGATGATGAAAGATTTGTTCAAACGTCTTTCTGAACGCGATTTGTCAATCGAAGTTACTGACGAAGTTAAAGACTACCTTGCAAAAGATGGTTATAACGAAGCCTACGGTGCAAGACCTTTGAGAAGATTGATTCAAAAGAAAATTGAGGATCAGCTTGCAGAAGAAATCTTGACGAACGCTTATCAACCGGGCGATACAATTCTTCTTAAATTGGTTGACGATAAAATCGTTTTCGAGAGAAAAGAAGGTGCTAACGCAGAACAAGCGGTTACTCAAGAAAGTTAGCTTATAAAAGAAAGTTGAAAATTAAAATCGGTTGGGCTTTAACGTCCAACCGATTTTTAGTTTTAAAGTAAATTAATGGCGCAAAAAATTGCACTCTACCATTTTAAATTGAAAATGGATAGTTGAAAAATCTTAACAACCTTCTGCTTGATAAGCCCATGCCGAATGGTTATGAATACTTTCAATAGATTCACATTCTACTTCAAAAGAATCAATTATTTCATTTTTTCTAAGCAATAAAACAACATCGCGCAAAACATCTTCTACAAATTTAGGATTTTCATAAGCATGTTCTGTTACATATTTTTCATCTTCACGTTTCAAAAGTGAATATAATTCACAAGATGCACAACTTTCAATATCTCTTACTAAATCTTCAAGCCAAATATGTTCATCTTCTGGATAAGTTATTTTAACAGAAACAATCGCACGTTGATTATGTGCGCCAAAATCTGAAATTTCTTTAGAACAAGGACAAAGGGTTGTAACAGGGACTTTTACACAAAGAAAAAATCTGTATTCTTCGTCTTCTTCGCCATAATTATCCAAAATACCTTCAAATGAACAATCATAACACATTGGAGCGGAAATTTCGGTAACAGGTGCTTTTTTATCAATAAAATATTTAAAATCAAATTTTAAATAACCACTTTTCGCCTCAAGACGTTTAACAATCGCTTCTACACAACCTTTAATATCAACACCTAATGTGTGTTTACTACGCCATTCGTTCAGAACTTCCACAAAGCGCGACATGTGCGTACCTTTATAATGTGCAGGCAAAGAAACACCTGCGGTTGCATTTGAATAAATAACAATATCTTCTTTGTCTTTACGTTGAATAACCAAAGGAAGTTCAATACCTTTAATCCCAACTTTTTGAATATCAACTCCACGATTATCCGATTGATTTTGAACGTCTTTCATCTAAATTTCGACTCCTTCAAAAGTCTTTTGTTCCAAAGCTATAAGAAGTTTAAGAGCAGCTACGCGTTGAACTTTTGGAGGCGCATTTCTTAATAATTCAACAGCCTTTAGCATCATTGGGTCATTATCATACCAACGATTGCCTTTTCCTTGATAAGTATTAATGATATCGTAAACGTGTTCAATAACTTCACCTGCAACTTGTTCTTGCAATTGAAGCATGAATTCTGCTGCTTCGGATTTTGTTTCATCGGGTGAAAGCCTTAAAAGCTCTAAAGCTTCTTTTAAAATCGGGTCTTTGTCATACCAACGTTTGTTTATCATTTTGTCCTCGCATTCTTCTTTAATATATTGTATAATAAATACGGTAATTAGTGAAGGGTAGGGTTTATAAGCTTCAGTAAAGGATTTAATCATGAAAATTTTACTCATAAACGGTGCAAACTTAAATTTGTTAGGCTCAAGAGAGCCTGAAAAATATGGCTCAACAACTCTTAAAGATATTGAATCAGCAGTTATTCAAAGAGGAAATGAACTTGATGCGCAAGTCGATGTTTGGCAAAGCAACCACGAAGGTGATATTGTCGACAAAATCCAAGCTGCAAAAGGAGTTTACGATGGAATTTTAATAAATGCGGGCGGTTACACACACACAAGTGTTGTGATTCGTGATGCAATTGCTTCTGTACAAATTCCGACTGTGGAAATCCACATGACAAACATTCATGCTCGTGAAGAATTTCGTCACACATCGCTTATCTCAGGGGTTTGCATTGCACAAGTTGTAGGTTTCAAAGAACTAAGCTATACTCTGGCACTTGAAGGTTTGGTTAATTACTTGAAGAATTCTTAAAATAATGCCTTCCTCTAAAGAGGAAGGCTAAATTCTCTTTCTCTCTCATTTTCTAACTTTTGTTAATGTCTTATATATTATAAAAGTCTTCTTAAAAAATCAAATTTCAAAAAGAGAAATTGTTGTTACAAAATTTAACATTAAATCCTTAATTACAAAATTGAAATTAACTATTGCAATATTTAGAAAAAAGAGTATAATGAAATTCTTGGATAGATTATTCCATTTAGGATAGTGTAGAATGAATATAACAAATATCAGAAATCAACAACAAAATGTAATAAGACAAAGGTTGTCTGAAATTTACACACACGAAAGAGCACACAAAGCCAAAGGTGGTTCTTTGACAGGACCAATAGTTATTGACTGGAAGAATGGAATCCCAATAGGTGGTCACGTTTCTATTAAAATTCCATCTTTAAACCCTAAAAATCCGAGAAAAACTATTGAAGAAGCTAACACAGTAATCAATTCTGCAATGGCACCATCTGAGCCATCAAATCAGGATTATAAAGTAGCAGGACAAACTAAAACTGTCAAGGCTCAAGCCGAAAGACTACAAGCAAAAAAACAAAACAAGGGGTTAGATTATTATGCATAAATTAATTGAATTCTTATATCATTTGTTTGCACCTAAAAAGTTTGTATTTGTGGAAATTGAAAAGGATTAGTATTCACCAATTATTTGCAAAAACTCATAAAATCAATTAAAATCAATGTATGACTTATCAGTTTTTAAATGATTCCATTGATATTAATGATGTTGTTTTGCCAAATTCCGACAAAATTCATCCGCTGTTGTTGAAAAATGATGACGCAGATATAAAAAAGGCTTTAGCATTTTTAGCAACTGATGAAAAGTTTTTATATGTACATGGTTTTTTAGGAACCGGGAAAAGACAATTCATAAACTATGTTGCCGATTTTTTACAAAAAGATGTTATAAAGCTCGAATACTATTGCAAAGAATCTACTGTTTGTGATGATATTTTGTTATATTTTATTGATATTATTGAAAAGACGGCGTTATCAAAAGCGGTTAATCTTAATACAAAAGTAACAACTCTCGCCGTAAAATTTCAAACATACATATCATCAATCAAAAAGCCTTTTATAATAATTTTACATTCATTTGACGATATATCTCAAGACAACTCTAATCTTGTATCACAGAATTTGCAAGAAGCTTTAACAAAAAATAGTAATTTAAAGGTTATTTTATCAACAAGAGCACTTGTTCAAGGAATTTTAGGTAACATTAAATTTGATAAGAAAATTTTTCTCAAAGCTTTTTCTAAAGATATTTTCAAAGAATTCTTAACTACAAGTCAAATTAATTGCACTGATACGACTCTTGATGATTTTTATAAATATACACGCGGATATTATTATTACACGGCTTTATCTATAAAAATTATTCAGGCAATGAAGATTTCTCTGAATGATTTTTTGGAAAAATTTGCAATGTCAGGTATGAATTTTGATTCGTATTTGGGAATTACCTATATTAACTTAATTCCAAATACAATAAGAAATTTCTTTTGGTTTTTAAGAACAGTAAGACATGGACTAACATTTAATGCGCTTGCAGTGTTTGAACTTTATGACGAATTTTCAATTGAGTATCTGAAAACAAATTTGATGATTTTTCAAGTTGGTGAAATTATTTATGTTCAAGATTATTTTCAACAAAACATTGATATTTCAATACCTGCAAAAACTGAAATAAAACTGCATAAATATATTATAAGCATTTATGAAAAACAACTTAAAGAACCTTTGCAAACAAGAGAAATTCTAATTTCAAGACAAGCATTGAGGGCAGAAATCGATTTCCACAATAACTGCATTAAAAATATTGAAGTTGGTAGTAAAAATGAAGAAAAGCAAATAAAAACTACCATGCAGAAACCGATAGAAGAAAAAACAGTTATAGCAGAAGGTCTTGAATCTAAACTGCAAACTGCGCGCAAATTACATGAAGAAAAAAAGAATACAGAAGCCATTGAACTTTATTCAAAAATTTTAGAAGATGAAAAAATTGATGTTCAAACAAAGAATGAAGTTCGACTTGCACTTGCAAAAGTTTATAAAGAAATCGGTTCCTACTCCAAAGCAGTATACTATTTAGAACGCATAGAAACTTATTATAAAAAAAATAATGAGGTAATTAACCTAAATTATTTGTATTATGAACTCACAGATATTTATTTTTTAATGTATAAGTGCGAACGAGCAATTAAAACAATAAAGAAAGTTATTTATTCAGTTGATACACCACAATCTTTAATGGTTGCGTCTTGTACACTTTTGGGAAATATTTATACTTCGCAGAATAATCCGAATGAAGCATATTCATATTACAAAAAAGCACTTGAATCTTTGGATGAAAATACATCCGAAGAAACTTTGTCTGAGTTATACTTTAAATATGCATTAGCTTCTGACGATAGGGGAGATGAAAAAACTGCATTTGAATATTATACAAAATGTATAACTTTAAATGAAGATAACCCATATAAATCACTCGCATATTCAAATATGGGTGCTTGTTATTTTGATAATAATAATTTAGCAGACGCAAAAGATTGCCTAAAAAAAGCTTATGATATTGAAAAACGCAATAACGATTATGATGGAATTTATTATAACGCTTCTCAACTTGCAGAAGTTTTAGTTGCAATGCATGACAAAAACGCTTTAAATTATTTAATCGAAGCAAAACAATCTGCTGAATTTTTAGATGAAGGTTATTATATAATGGAATCTTGTGTTGCTCTAGGCGATTATTATTACAACGATTCGAGCTTGGCAAAAAAAGCTTTGAAAGAATATTTTGAAGCAAAAAGAATTGCAGTTGCAATTGGTGATGATGTAGAAAAAATCGATAATCGTATTAAAGATATGAAGCTTAGAATGAGCAAAGAAGAATTTAGCGAGATAGAAAATAAGTATGAAGAAAAATAGATTTAAAATTTGTGCCAACTTTGAAGGTTATAAAAAAGTGTTTTTGGAAGAAAATGCTAAACTTAATTTGATTTCAAAAAATGATGAAAAAGTTTTATTTGAAAAACATATTTATGATTCACTGGCTATAAAATTATTTTTTGAAAAGTACAAAATTTCTAAAGCAAATTTGCTTGATATCGGCTGTGGTGGTGGTTTTCCGAGCGTTCCTATTGCTATCGAATTCCCAGATATTAATGTTGTCGGAATTGATAGCATAAGAAAAAAAATCAATTCGATTAATACGATTAAAGAAGCATTGACACTTAATAATCTTTCAACAATTTGTGACAGAGTGGAAAATATTGGCAATATGCGTTTTGATATTATAACAAGCCGTGCAGTGGCTGATTTGTCAAAAATTTGTGAATATGCACTTCCTCTTCTTAAAAAAGACGGATATTTTGTGGCGTATAAGTCTAAAAAAGCGTTGGAAGAACTTGAAGGCGCAAGAGAAGTTTTGAAAAAACATAACGCTAAAGTTGTTGATATTATTAATTACACATTACCGCTCGAAGAAATTTATGAGAGAAATTTAATTATTATAAAGCACTAATATTTATTGCTAAAAGAAGTCAAACTTTACAATTTTCCCCCTCTGCGATATTATTTTTAGTAAGGAGAAATAGTATGAAAGAACAGTTGGAAAATATTTATAACTCAGCTAAGACAGATATTGAACAAGCTCAAACAATTAGTGATATTGATGAAATCAGATTGAAATACTTAAGCCGTAAAGGTGAATTTAATTCAATCAAAAAAGGTTTAAAAGATTTATCAGACGAAGATAAACGTGTTGTCGGTGCATTAGCTAACAAAATTACTCAAGATTTGGAAGGACTTTTGAAGGACAAGCACGACGCATTTTATCAAAAAGAACTTAATGAAAAATTACAAAAAGATAGAATTGATATTACTTTGAGTGGTAAATATATTCCACAAGGAAAAGTTCACCCTCTAACTTCTACTACAAATGAAATCGTAACAATTTTCCAAAATCTTGGTTTCTCAGTGGTAGCACCAAACTTATCGCCTGAAGTCGAAACAGAATACTACAACTTTGATATGTTGAATGTTCCAAAAGACCACCCTGCAAGAGATGTACAAGATACTTTTTATGTAAAAGGAATGGAAGGCGTTGTTTTGAGAAGTCAAACTTCAGGCGCTCAAATTCACGTTATGGAAAATCAAAAACCCCCAATTAAGGTTATTTCTCCGGGAAGAGTTTATAGAAACGAAAACATCAATGCTCGTAAAAATAATTTTTTCCACCAAATCGAAGGTTTGTATGTTGATAAAGATATTACATTTGGCGATTTAAAAGGTGTGTTGAACGAATTTATCAGATTGTATTTTGGTTCTGCACGTCCAACTCGTTTCAGAAGCAGTTTCTTCCCATTCACAGAACCTTCTGCTGAAGTTGACGTTCAATGTATTATGTGCCAAGGCAAAGGATGTCGCACTTGTAGCGGAACAGGTTGGCTAGAAGTTCTCGGTTGCGGTATGGTTGATGCTAACGTTTTACGTGGCGTTGGAATTGACCCGGATGTTTATTCAGGTTTTGCATTCGGCATGGGCGTTGAAAGGCTTGCAATGCTTAAATATGCAATTGATGATATCAGATTGTTCTTCAATAACGACAAGAGATTCTTAGAACAATTCTAATTTTATAGTTATATGTTTAAAGTCGGGCGCAGTTATAAAATTGCGTCCGACTTTACATTTATAGCAACTTTTTCCTTCCATGTTGCGAGAAAATCTCGTTTATGTTAGTATCAAGAAAAAAGATGAATAGTAATATATTTAAGGAGCACGTATGATTTCAGTAAACGATTTAAAGAATGGCTTAACACTTGAACTAGATAACGGTCTATGGAACGTTGTTGAATTCTTACACGTTAAACCTGGTAAAGGCGCAGCTTTTGTAAGAACAAAGCTTAAAAACGTTGAATCAGGTAACGTTATTGAAAAAACTTTTAGAGCCGGTGAAAAAGTTGCTAAAGCTATGCTTGACCGTAGAGAAATGCAATATTTATACAAAGAAGGTAAAGATTACGTTATGATGGATAACGAAACTTACGAACAACTTCAACTTACAGGCGACCAAGTTGGTGATGGCGTAAAATACCTTAAAGAAAATATGATTGTACAAGTTTTGATGCACGATAAGAGAATTATCGGTGTTGATATCCCTGCTCACGTAGAATTAGAAGTTGTTGATACTCCACCTGCTGAAAAGGGTAACACTGCTCAAGGCGGTACAAAACCTGCAACACTTGAAACAGGTGCTGTAGTAAACGTTCCATTCTTCGTATCAAACGGTGATGTAATCAGAGTTGATACAAGAAGCAATGAATATCTTGATAGAGTTTAGAAGAACTGAGTTTAGAAGTTTAGAAGAAATTTAATGTATGTTGTTTATAAAAACGATATTTAAAATTTCTTCTAAACTACTCAACTTCTAAACTCCTAAACTTTTTAAGGAGAAATACAAATGAAATTTGAATCAGACTATATAGAAAAATTAGCAAAAATCATTGCTGACAATGATTTAACAGAAATTTCTTTAGAAGATGGTGAACAAGCTATCACTATCAGAAAAGACTTGCCTGAAGTTAATATGGTAGCTTCAGCACCTGCTGTTGCTGCTGTGCCTCAATCAGCACCTGTTGCACCGGCACAAGCGTCAGCGCCTGCTCAAGCACCTGCTGCTAAAGGAGAAGTTAAAGGTAAAGCAATTACTTCTCCAATGGTAGGTACTTTCTACGCAGCGTCTTCACCAGATGCAGCTCCATTTGTTGAAGTTGGTTCAACTGTTAATGTTGGCGATGTTGTATGTATTATTGAAGCAATGAAATTAATGAACGAAATCAAAGCTGAACAAGCTGGTAAAGTAGTTCAAATCTGCGTTAAAAACGGTGACCCAATCGAATTCGGTCAAGTTTTGATGTATGTAGAATAGATGTGAAGGATTAAGTTTAGAAGTTTAGAAGAAGTTTTAAACTTTTGAATATTGAAGATAAAGAGTATGTTATTTAAGTAGAATTAAATTTTTTCTAAACTACTCAACTTCTAAACTTCTAAACTTTGATTAAAGGATATGTTATGTTTAAACGAGTATTAATAGCAAATAGAGGCGAAATCGCAGTTAGAGTAATTAGAGCGTGTAGAGAATTGGGTATTCCAACAGTTGCAATATATTCTCAAGCAGACGCAAAGTCACTACATGTAAGATTGGCAACAGATGCATATTGTATCGGACCTGCACCAAGTGCGCAAAGCTATTTGAGTATTCCTGCTATTATTTCAACAGCATTGATGACAGGCTGTGACGCTATCCATCCGGGATACGGTTTTATGTCAGAAAGAGCAGACTTTGTTGATATTTGTACAGAACACGGTATCAAATTTATTGGACCTTCTGCGGACTCTATGCGTAAGATGGGCGATAAAGCGACTGCTCGTAAAACAATGATAGAAAATAACGTTCCTGTTACTCCGGGCACAGGCATCTTAACTTCAGTAGAACAAGCCAGAGAATTTGCTCACAAAGCAGGTTATCCTATTATTCTTAAGGCTACTGCTGGCGGTGGCGGTAAAGGTATGAGAATTGTTAGAAGCGATGATGAGTTGGAAACAAACATGAACCTTTGCCAAATGGAAGCTGAAAAATTCTTCGGCAACCCTGGAGTTTATGCTGAAAAATATTTGGAAAACCCTCGTCACATTGAAGTTCAAATTTTAGGCGACTCTTTCGGTAACGTTATTCACTTAGGTGAAAGAGATTGTTCTATTCAAAGAAGACACCAAAAATTGTTAGAAGAAGCTCCTTCTCCTGCAATCGACGAGGCAACAAGAAAAGAAATGGGTGCAGCTGCTGTTCGTGCTGCAAAAGCTATCGGTTACGAAGGTGCAGGGACTTGCGAATTCTTGCTTGACCATGACGGAAAATGGTACTTTATGGAAATGAATACACGTGTTCAAGTTGAACACTGTGTAACAGAAATGATTTCACAAGTTGATATCGTAAGAGAACAAATCCTTGTAGCATCAGGAAAAAAATTAGGCTACACTCAAGATGACGTTCTTTTGAGAGGTCACGCTATTGAATGTCGTATCAATGCCGAAGATCCTGAACACGACTTTATGCCTTGCCCAGGTAAAATTGACGGCTATTTTGCCCCTGGTGGTTTCGGCATAAGGGTTGATTCTCATGTTTATCCGGGATATTCAATTCCACCATATTATGATTCAATGATTGGTAAATTAATTTGTTGGGGACAAAACCGAAATGAAGCTAGACGCAGAATGTATCAAGCTTTAAAAGAATATGTTGTTACAGGTATTAAAACAACAATACCTTTCCACCAAGAAATTGTTGAAGATGAAGTATTTATGAGCGGAAACTTCAACACAGGATTTATTGAAGATTTCTATAAAAGAAAAGGAAAGAAAGATTAGTTAGGATAAAAAAGGCGGCTTTGCAAAGTCGCCTTTTAATTTAAATAAAAGTTATTATTAATGCTTAATCCCATTAGCCCAATCTCTTGCCAACATCTCACCTTTGCCTTCAGGCTTAATTTTAATTAATCTTAAATACCCGTCACCTGTTTTAACATCAATACCCTGTTTAGAAAAATTCGCAAATTCACCAATTTGAACGCCATTATCATTAGTTGTTTCAATTGGTTCTGTTTCAAGCACTTTTATAATTTTTCCATTGTATTCAAAAAACGCCCCGGGACATTTGTAAACTCCACGAACTAAGTTGTGGATTTCATCAGCTGATTTTGTCCAATCGATTTTACATTCCTCTTTTTTAAGTTTGTCTGCAAAACAAACACCATCTTCGCATTGCGGAGTTGGTTTTAACTTACCGTCTTTTATGCCGATTAGAGTTTTTTCCAATAATTCGGGAGAATTTGATGCGCATAGTTCAAAAAGTTCTACACAATTCATATTTTTTGTAATCTCAATCGGATATTTCATACAAATATCACCGCAATCGAGTCCTAGTTCAGTAATCATTGTACAAATACCTGTTTCTTTGTCACCATTTATAATTGCACGTTGAATAGGATTTGCACCACGGTATTTTGGAAGTAATGAAACGTGAAGATTAATTGTTTCGTATTTTGGAATGTCCAAAACTTCTTGCGATAGAATTTGACCAAAAGCAAAAGTTACAAAGAAATCAGGCTTAAGTTCTTTTAAAGCTTCAATAATTTCAGGCTCTTTTCTGATTGATTTTGGCTGAAAAATTTTAATATCATGCTCAAGCGCAAATTTTTTAATAGGACTCGGTGTAAGTTTGTGTCCACGCCCAGAAGGTTTGTCAGGTTGAGTAACAACCGCCTGAACGTTAAATTTATCTGAGTTATAAAAATGTTCTAATGATGGTAGACCAATATCCGGTGTTCCGAAAAATACAATGTTTATCATTTTGTTTCCTTATATTCCCATATTATTTCTCAAATTAGTGAATATATCCTTTGACATCTTTTTCACGACTTTTTCAATAGAAACTGCATATTCAACGAATTCTGCCAACGCCGTTTGCTTTCTCGGAATTGGGTTTAAATTGTTTTGATTAAAATTTTGCCTAAACTTTTCCATAGATTTTAGTGCAACTTGTTTTGCCAGAGGCAATTTTTCAAATTCTTTTCTGCCTTTAGAGATGTTTCCATTAAAGTTGATTGGTTGTACTTGCATTACGCCTCCTTGTCAGCTTCCTTTGCAACTTTTTCTTTCAATAAAACCTCAATTTCTTTTGAAAGTTCAGGCTCGTCGAGAATTTTTTCAACATCTAAACTTGGAAGATTATTTTTCTTTAAAACTTCCTCTGCTTCAAAACGATTTATAACGTGGTCAATAAATAAAATGCCGTCTAAATGGTCAAATTCATGCTGAATAGCTCTAGCTAAAAGAGTTCCATCTTTTGCTTCTAAGACAAAAGAACGACCATTTCTATCCATAGCCTTAACCATAACATTTGCATATCTTCTAACATCGGTAAACGCTTCAGGAAAACTCAAACAGCCTTCGTGACTAATTACAGCTCCGGATTTTTTAATAATCTTCGGATTAATAAAAACCATCGGATTTAACGGTTCGTTGCCCGTAGAAGCATCAATCACAAACACTCTGTAATTTTCACCGATTTGCGGTGCAGCAAGCCCAACACCGTTTTGAGCATACATTGTATCCAACAAATCTTCTACTAAGACTTTGATTTTTTGTGAAACTTTATGAACTTCCTTAGATGGCTGTCTTAAAGAAGGTGTACCATATTTAACAACTTTTTTTACTGACATATTAATTCCCTTTTTCCTATATTTTAGCATAAAAGGAACGAAAAAATAAATTCAAACAGAACGTAAAAATTTTGTTATATTGAGATTTATTCAACATGTGTTATAATGTTAGTATTTTATTTCTATTTCTTAAAATTCCACAAATCTTTTTGGAACAAAACCAAAAACGGAATTAATTCTAAACGACCTACGTACATGTCAATAATTAAAATTATTTTAGAAACAGCATGCAATGGTTCAAAGCTTTGCAAAGGTCCAAGCAGACCAAATCCGGGTCCAACGTTACCGACAGCACTTACTGCACCCGTAATTGCAACAACAGTATTTTTTTCAATCAAACCGAGCAAGAATGTCGAAACCACCAAAAACGCGATATAAAAGAATACAAACATCAAAGTTTGATACAAAATTTCCTTCGGAACAGAATATCTGCCGACTTTGATATCAACAATCGCTTTCGGATGTAAAATCTTCATCATTTCGGATTTCATAATCTTATACACGAGCATCCATCTCATAACTTTCAAACCGCCACCGGCTGAACTTGCGCAACTTCCGAACATCATTGTTGCAAATAAAAGAACTTTACTTGCATAATCCCAGTTTGCAAAATCTACACTACAAAAACCGGTAGAAGAAATTATTGACGCAACGTTAAAAAATGCATGGCTTAAAGAATCCCACAAATTATAATGCATATTGCCAAACAACGAACAACTCAATGCAAGCGCAATCAACATTACAACACTGAAATATACCTTAAATTCTTCGTTTCTAAAAAGCACAAGTGGATTGAATTTCGCCCAAGCTTGATATTGTAAATTATAACTTACACCTGCAAAAAACATAAAGAAAGTAATAATTGATAAAATAGCTCTATTGGAACCAACTAAGCTATTTGCATTTGGAGAAAGTCCGCCTCCGGAAACAGAGGCCAACGCATCACAAACTGCTTCAAATCCACTCATGCCGGCAAATTTTAAAAGCAAAATTTCTAAAATTGTTAATCCCGCATAAACCTTCCACAAAGCAGCTGCTGTATTTTTTATTCGAGGAGTGAATTTATCCTCAGTAGGCCCCGGCGCTTCTGCAAAAAACAATTGTCTGCCTGCAATCGCAAATTGTGGCAAAATCGCAATAAACAAGACGATAATTCCCATACCGCCAAGCCATTGAGTTAACGAACGCCAAAAGAAAAGCGTTTTAGGATAATCGAACGTTGTTAAAATCGTTGCACCTGTTGTTGTAATGCCGGAAGTTGCTTCAAATAAAGCGTTCAAAGGGCTTATTCCAAAAAATAAATAAGGAATTGCAGCCAATAACCCCGCAAACAACCAAGAAAACGTTACAACGCAAAGTCCTTCTGACTTTTTAATATCGTTAATGGATTTTATCGACTCAGTTCCTTTAACAATTTTTCTTAAAGTTACTGATATAAAAAACGCCGTAGCGCAAGCAATTAAAAACGGTAAAACTGCGGTGTATTCATGATAAAAAAGTGCTACCGCAATCGGTACAAGCAAAACAATGCTGAAATACATTATGCTAAGGCTGAAAGAGTATGCTAAATAAGTTAATCTCATTTAATTTCCTCAAAAAATTCCCTTATAACAGGCGCATTTTCACTTGTTGTAAATATAATCAAATTATCGCCGCTCATAACCTGTGTTGTACCGTTTGGAATGATAATTCTTTTGCGACGCTGGATAACACCGACAATCGCTTTCGCAGGTAATTTTAATTCCATAATTTTTTTTGTTTCATAATGTTCAGGAATTTCGATAACCAAAACTTCGCCCTGACCTTGTTCAACTGTTGCTAAAATGCCGATATTTGTTTCTTTGATGTTATTTTTAATTTCATTTAGCGCAGCAGTTTTTGATGAAATTGCAATATCAATTCCAACTTTTTCAAACAACGCTACATTCGTACTCTTTGAAACTCTTGAAATTACACGGCCTGCACCCATGTGTTTTACAAGAAGAGAACACAATAAATTCTTTTCATCATTGTTTGTGACACTTACAACAACATCCGCATCAGAAATTTCTTCCTCGTTTAAAAGCTCAATATCTGTTCCATCACCATTTATCACAAGAGTATTTTCAAGTTCCTGCGCTAAAAATCTGCAACGTTCTTCGTCTTTTTCAACTATTTTGATATTAAGTTTCAATGCTTCTAAACTTTTTGCCAATTTTAAGCCAACATTACCACCACCGATAATTGCAACAGTTTTCACAAATTCTTTTTCATGGAAAAATTTGCCCGCTAAAATATCCAACGAGTGAGAAAGCCCCATGAATATGACTTTATCGTCCTCATGAAGCACAGTTTCACCATTCGGTATAAATAATTCACTATCTCTTGTAATTCCAACAATAACAGTATCTTTTGGAAACTCACAATTTCTAATCATACTATTGACTAATATTGAATTTTCGGCAATTTTATATTCTAATAGCCTTGCGCGTCCGTCTGCGAAGTTTTCAACGTCCAAAGCTTTAGCAACAGTAATGATTCTAAAGATTTCTTGCGTCATGAGTTCTTCCGGCCAAATAATGTTGTCAATATAAAAATCACAGTTATATTCTGCATCTTTTGCCAAGCCCAAAGAAGACTTGTATTCTTCTTTACGTACAAAACACATTGTACGGACGGTGCTTATTCTTTTTGCAGTTAAACAAGCAACGATATTCAACTCGTCAGACGCTGTACAAGCAATGAATACATCTGCATCTTTGATGTTGGCTTGTTTAAGAATTTCGATATTTGATGCGTTACCCGAAATAAAACCGACATCAAGCTTGTTAAACGCGTCGACTTTAAATTTTTCATCATCAATTACCGTGATATCGTTATCTGTATAAAACTCTGTTGCAATCATTGAACCGAGTTCATTTGCACCAAAAATTATAATCTTCATAGGATTATTTAACGCCAAATGTGGAATAAAGTCAAACGCAACTGTTTTTTGAAATTTTATCTCAATCTAAGAAATGCTTCGACTTTCGCGCGGATAGAATTTGATGCATAATCGTCAATATCAATATAAAGCCCGTTGTATTTATCAGCCAAATATTTTGCTAATTGAGATTTCGCACAAAATGCTTGCGCATAAAAAACTGTCGGAACATTTTCTTCAACAAACATTTCTAAATCTAAATCAGCCGGCGTTCCTGCTTCTACACATCTTGTCCAGCCGTAAACATGAGTTGTATTCGGGAATAGTTTTAAAATTTCCAAATCATTTGGTGGAACTCCCCAAAAACCGAATTCTGCAGGAACTTGAACTAAACCATCATGGTTTATCGGTGTAATTATATCGCCTGTAATCATTGTAATTTTATCATACAAAGGCAAATTACTCGTACTGATTTTTAACTCTTGTTTTGGTTCAAGTTTTTCAAAAATTGTTTGAATAACATTAAATCCCATATCAGCAAGAACTTTAGATGCAAACCAACCGCTGTCGCATTTGTCTTTTCCGATAGGTGCTAAGATTAAATCAGGTTTTAAATAAACTGTATTATCAATAATGTTTCGAATTATTTTACAATAAGATTCCGGCAAAATATTTGTTTTAGGGTAATAAAAATCTATGTCTAAATCAATCCATTCTGCATTTGGATAATTTGATTTGACTTTTTTTACCACATCAGGGTCCGGATAACCCCAAAATCCAATTTTTGCTACTTTGTTCATAAATTAATCATACAATAAAAATGTTAATGATACCCTCTCCCGTCCTCCAGACACCTCTCCAAGAAAAATAAATGAAAGGGGAACGTGTTGGGCTTTCAGCCCGACCTACTTGCGTTAATTAAACGGGAGAGAGTGTTATTAACTTACATCACCCAACCAATTGATTCCTACAAGACAAAATGTTATATTAATAATAGAAATAAATTTGAGGAGTTTTTATGAGCGAAGAAATTAAAATTAATAATGTAAATGGTATCGATATTGTCCAATACCAGCCGAAAGGTGTTTGTTGCAAATTAATGCAAATAAGAATTAAAGATGATATTATTCAAGATGTGGAATTTGTTGGCGGATGTAACGGAAATCTGAACGGAATCGGTATTTTAATAAAAGGTATGAATATTAATGATATTGTATCAAAACTAAGCGGTCTGCATTGCGGAAGCCGTCCTACGAGCTGTCCTGACCAATTAACAAAAGGGATAGAGGCTTATTTAAGAGCGAAAAATGAGATTAAGGTTTAAATTTTTTGAATTTGCGCTGATTTTATAACTTTGGTAAGTTGGGCTGAAAGCCCAACTACAATAAAAAATAAAGTGCTTCGTTGGGCTGAAAGCTTTTCAAAATTATCAGCAAAACAAGCTGTATAAAATAAGGTTGCCTTAACTTCTTCCAATATTTGTCCGATATTCCATACAATAAATGGATTATTTACCCAATAATACCATCAATACAGAAATATCAGCAGGTTTTACACCACCAATTCTGGATGCTTGCGCTAAATTCGTCGGACGAATTTTTTCCAATTTTTCTTTTGTTTCAGTTGAAATATGTTTAATCTGTGAATAATCAATATTCGCAGGAATTCTGTATTTTTCTAACTTTTCAGAAGTTTCAACCTGTTGTTCTTGACGTTTAATATAACCATCATATTTAATCAAAACTTCAACTTCATCGGTAATATCCTCGCCTAATCCGAGATTGCGAGTTTCTTCATCAATTTCTTTAAAGATTTCATAATTAATATTAGGACGTTTAAGAAGTTCAGCCATACGCATGCCACGGTCGATATGTTCACCAACTTTTGCTAAAATTGCATTAGCTTCTTCCGTTGCAGGAATTTTTGTTTCTTTTAAACGAGCGATTTCTTTTTGGATATTTTCCTGTTTATCCAAATATCTCTTGTATTGCGCTTCATCAATCAAACCGATTTGATGACCGATTTTAGTTAATCTCGCGTCTGCATTATCTTGTCTTAAAAGCAAACGATATTCTGAACGCGAAGTCAACATTCTATAAGGCTCTTGAATATCTTTTGTAACCAAATCATCAATCAAAGTTCCTGTATAAGATGAAGCACGAGAAAGTTCTAAAGGTTCAGAATTATTCAAATATTTAACCGAATTTATACCGGCTATCAAACCTTGCGCCGCAGCTTCTTCATATCCGCTCGTACCGTTAATTTGTCCTGCAAAGAATAAACCTTCAATATCTTTTGACATCAAAGAATGTCTTGTTTGAACAGCAGGAACATAATCGTATTCAACAGCATAAGCAGGTTTTATGATATGTGCTTTTTCTAACCCTGGAAGCGAACGCAACATTTCAACCTGAACGCATGCCGGTAAACTTGTTGAAAAACCTTGGATATAGACTTCATAAGTATTTAATCCTTCAGGTTCAATAAAAATATGGTGTGAAGGATTTGACGCAAATCTAACAATTTTATCTTCAATAGAAGGACAATAACGAGGACCAACACCTTGTATTAAACCTTGATACATCGGAGACTTGTCCAAATTTGAACGAATAATTGAATGTGTTTCTTCATTAGTTCTGGTTAAATAACAAGGAACTTGTGGGCGAATTGGACGATTAGGCTTAAATGAATAAAAGCTCAATTTTTCATCCCCGGGTTGAACATCCATTTTTGAATAATCAATTGTTCTTTTATCAACTCTTGCCGGAGTTCCTGTTTTAAGTTTTTTAGTAATTATTCCGTGTTCTCTAAGTGATGCAGAAAGTCCGATTGCAGCACGCTCTCCAAGTCTTCCGCCTGAATAAGCCTGCAAACCTACATACATTTTACCTTCAAGAGAAGTTCCTGTTGTTAAAATTATTGCTCGACAAGAATACTCAATTCCATATTCGTCAATAGCTCCAATAATTTGTTTATCTTTAACTTTTAAATCCGTAATACAAGTTTGCTTAACCCAAATATTATCAGTATTTTCGATGATATGGCGCATGTATTGCGTGTATTCTTTTTTATCTGACTGTGCTCTTAACGCTCTAACAGCAGGTCCTTTAGACGAGTTGAGCGTTTTCATTTGAATGTAAGTAGCATCTGCAACTTCACCCATAACTCCACCCAGTGCATCAATTTCTCTAACAAGAGTCGATTTAGCAGGGCCTCCTATTGCCGGATTGCAAGGCTGAAGTGCAATATTATCAACATTAAGTGTGCATAAAAGAACATTACAGCCCAAACGAGCCGCGCTTAATGCTGCTTCACATCCGGCATGACCTGCTCCAACTACGATTACATCAAATTTATTATTAAGATAGTCCATAAGTGAATTATACAATAAACACATTTTATGAAGTAGCTATATTTGTAATCTAATTGTTTATTGATTTTCAGCAATCGGCATAAATACTTTTACACAAAAACCACATTCATCGTTGGAATAAAGCCTGATTTCACCACCCATTGCTTCAACCAAACCTTTTACGATAAATAAGCCCAAACCTGTGCCTCTAGTAGTTCGTGTAGTTTTATCATCAACTCGAGTAAATTTGTCGAATAGAGTCTTGAGTTTTTCTCTTGGGATGACATCATAATCATTCTGAACACTAACTACAAGTTTTTCATCTCTGATTTCGTAATCCAAAGTAATCGGGTTATCGTCTTTAGAATACTTGATTGCATTTTCGATAAGGTTTACAAAGACCTGTTCAATTCTGTCCGTATCTGCCAAAATTTCGATTTCGCAATCTTGAATATTGTTTATAATTTCCTTGTTTGCGTCATTTCTCACTAGCATAATTGAGCTTTCAATAACGGAATTAATCGGAAGATTAACCAAATTAACATTCAATCTTGCGCCTTCAATATCAGGAATAACAAGCAAATCTTCTATCATACGTTTTAAGCGTTCAGATTGTTTTTTAATAATCTTCAACGATTTAATTTTTGTTTCTTCATCAATCTTAATATCTTGCCTCAAAAGCCTTGAAGTATACCCCTGAATACTTGTAAGCGGTGTTCTGAATTCATGGCTGACCGTATCAACCATATTTGAGCGGAATTCGTTCATCTGTTTAAGCTCTTTATTCTTCTTTTTAAGCTGAATATAAGATTTGTGGATTTGATTAACCATTCTATTGAACTCATTTCCAAGGAAAACAATTTCAAAGGGTGTAAAAATATTAGTCAACAACCTAATTCGTCTTTCATAATTGCCCTTCGATATCGCAATAATTGCCTTAAATAACTGACGAATGTTGATATACAAGTATGATGTGTACAAACCAACTACGAAAAACACCGTAAGCACAGTCAAAAGAATTGATAGTATAATTTTATCTCGGTTATAGTCAATAGTATGTTTAGTAACCGTTTTAGAAGTGTTTACTATAATCGTCACATCAGGGTCTGTTTTCTTAAGATATACAAGCGGTTGATTCTTTGTATCACCATAAATTATTGGCTCATTTTCTTTTAATTTTTCAGGAAGCTGCGCGATACTTTTATCGTAACCTTCTTGTGAATAATTGCTTGTTGCTATAAGGTCTTTGCCGACTAAAACAAAGATTTGACGTTTATCTTGTGTCAAAGTTTTAAAAAGATTTTTTTGTAAATTATTTATATCCAAAACCGCCACCAAATAGCGTCCATTTTTCATTGGACGACTAAATACGGCGTAATCGTCTTGAATACTATACACTTTGTATTTTTCGAGTTGGCTTTTTTTGACAACTGCTAATTCTTTATAAAAAGGCAAATTGCCAATGATACTATCCAAATAGCTTTGTTCTTTGCCTGGATTATTAAGATATTCAAGACTAGCAATAATTTGTGTGAGTTCATTATTAATCGAATGTTCAAATACATCAATTTCTTCAGACACAATATTTGCAATCATTACAGCTGCAGAACGTAACTGTGCACGGTTTGACTGTTGGTTAATATTACTGATAATAATTCCGCTAACTGTCATCGGAATAAGCACTGCAAAAAAGATAACGATAATTATCTGCTCTGCAATCTTTAATCTTCTTTTGCTAAAAAATTGAACCATTTTAATTCCACATTTTTTGTATAATTCAGAAAATTATGTTTAAGTTGAAAGTGGAAAGTTGTTTTAGATATTTATGAAGTTAATAGAGTTCTATATTAAACGTATTTTTATTAAAAATTGTAGGGTGCAATTTTTTGCACCATATAAATAACTTTCAACTTTCTACTTTCAATTTTCAACTCATAAGTTACTTTCCATTCTCTACGTTCACTTTAAACTACTTCCCCAAACGGCGTAAGCTTATAACCAACATTTGTAACCGTATGCAAGTATTTAGGCTTCTTTGTATCGGGTTCGATTTTATTTCTCAACGCACCTACGTGAACCCTCAACATTCTCACATCCTCATCGCTACTGTAACCCCAAACTTCTTCAAGAAGCGTTGCAAGCGTTACAGGCTTATTAAAATGCTGCGTCAAGCAATACAAAATTTCAAACTCTGTAGGCGTAAGTTTTATTTTTTTATTAAGAATTACAGTTTCTAAGGTATCCGGTAAAATTTCAATTTCACCTGCTTCTAAAATTTCGTTAGATGTAATTGTTTCAACTTGCGGTTGATTCCTACGTAATAAAACCCTAATTCTCAACAAAACTTCTTGAACATCAAAGGGTTTAACCAAATAATCATCCGCACCACTGTCAAAGCCATTCGTCTTATCGCCAATCGTTCCCTTAGCTGTAAGCATTAAAATTGGTACATTAATCTTTGCTTGGCGAATGTTTTTGCATACATCAAAACCGTTCATCTTTGGCATCATAACATCAAGCAAAATCAAGTCATATTTGTTGTTTAAAGCCTTGTTCAAACCTTCCATTCCGTCACAAGCTGTATCAACAAAATATCCGCTTGATGAAATATCAAATTCCAACAAATCTCTGATTTCTGTATCGTCATCAACAATTAAAATTCTTTTCTTTTCAACCATAAAATTTTACCTTTATATATGTATATTTTAAAAGAATTAATCAATCTTTGCAAGCTGATAACTTAATACCTTATATTTCTATATAAAAAGTGGAAATAAAAAATTATTTAAAAACAATTTTCCATTTTCCACTTTCAATTTTCCATTAAAAAAGGATGCAATTTTTGCATCCTTTTTAACTCTAAGCTGCTACTTTCGCAGACTTCTTATTATCTTCCCAAACATCAACAAGTGTTGAGCAGAAGAAGATACTTGAATAAGTACCAATTGCGATACCCAAAATCATCGCAAGAACGAAATCTCTTGTTGTAACACCGCCCAAGAAATACAAAGCAAGCAATGTAATCAAGGTTGTTAAAGATGTATTAATACTTCTTGCAAGAGTTTGGTTAATACTTGCGTTCATAATTTCGCCGAAAGTCATTTTCTTAGAATAATATTTCAAGTTTTCACGAACTCTGTCAAATACAACAATTGTATCGTGAACAGAAAAACCGATTACTGTCAAAAGCGCAGTTACAAATAACGCGTCAATTTGCACATCATAAAATAATCCCAAAATTGAGAATACACCGCAAACAAACAATGCATCATGAACGAGCCCTAAAATCGCTGCAAGCGCATAATCGAATTGGAATCTGAATGTCAAGTAAGCGATAATTCCCACAAGAGCTAAAGATAAAGCTATCAAAGAGTTTTTGAATAACTCCATACCCAAAGTAGGGCCGACAGAAGATACCTGAACCAATTCAGGCGCAGAGAATTCTTGAGAAATAATTCCCGTAATCTTATCCTGATCAGCAGAACCTTCTTCGATAAACTTTGTTCTGATTGAAAGAATTGATTTCAAATCAGTATTTTCTTGTGAATTAACATTGATAATTTGCAAATATGGGTTATCAATTCCGCCATCTTCTAATTTTGTTCTAACATCAGCTAATTTGTTGTTAGTAATATCCTCTTTTACACCATATTGAAGAGTTGTACCGCCTGTGTAGTCAATACCAACTTTCAATGGCGTGTGTGTAGGATAAGTAATTGTTGAATAAATCATTGACACAATCCCCGGCAATAAAAGTACTGCTGACAGTGCCAAAAATATAAATCTGTTTTTTACGATATCTAGTTTCATATAATATTTTCCTTTAAAGTTTAGGAGTTTAGGAGTTTTTAAGTTTAGGAGAATTTAAAAATTATTTTTAATTTCTTCTAAACTACTAAACTACTCCTCTTCTCCACTAATCTAGTATTCCAAACTTCGCTTTTTCTCTCTTCGTTTCTACAGCTTGGAAGCCTTCGTTAATGTCAGATGCTTTCAAACCGAATAGTTCAGGATGAGTCAATTTTCCTGTACCAAAGATTAAGTGCATAAAGTTCTTTGTAATAGTAATAGCACTAAACATAGAAACCATAACACCAACTGCAAGTGTCAAAGCAAAACCTTTAACAATACTTGTTCCGCAACAATAAAGAATTGCGCAAGTAATAATTGTTGTCATATTAGAGTCAAAAATACTTGTAAATGCTCTGTCAAAACCTGAATTAATTGCCGTAAATAATGTTCTGCCTGCTCTCAATTCTTCTTTTGTTCTTTCAAAAATAAGAATATTAGCATCAACCGCCATGCCGATACTTAGGATAAAACCTGCAATACCTGCAAGAGTCAAAGTAATTGGAATAGCTTTGAATAGAGCAAATAACATTATGCCGTAAATTACAAGTGCCAAATCCGCAATCAAACCGGGTGCTCTATAATAAGCCGCCATGAATAACATTACAAAACCTAAACCAATAATACCGGCAATCTTAGATTTTGCGATACTATCTGCACCAAGAGTCGGCCCTACGGTGTTTTCTTCAATAATCTTAGCCGGAACAGGCAAAGCACCTGCGTTTAATAAATCAACTGTTTTTTTAGCTTCTTCATATGCAAAACCGCTGTCACCGCCTGAAATTTGTGCTCTACCGCCTGTAATAGGTTCTCTGATTACAGGTGCGGATTGTAATTCGCCGTTAAAGAAAATTGCCATTTGTTGACCTACAAGTTTTTTAGTTAAATCTGCAAATTTCTTTGTACCTTCGCCGTTGAATTCCAAGTCTACAACCCATTGACCGTTTTGAGAATTTGTACTCAAATTAGCTTTTGATAAATCTTTACCGGTCAAACCAGTTGCAACCCATTCCATTTCACCATCTTTCATAATAGGTTTTCTGAAATCAAGTTCAGCAGTTTCACCCAAATATTCTTTTGCTTGGTTCAAGTCAGAAACATCAGGAATTTCGATAACAAGTCTTTTTTCACCTGCTCTTTGTACCACTGTTTCTGATACACCGAGCTTGTTTACTCTGTTTTCAATCGCAAACTGTAAACTTGCCATCATATCAGGCGTAATTTGTGCGATTGTGTCTGTTGTTTGAGCTTCAAGAACAAGTCTTGAACCGCCTACAAGGTCTAAACCCAGTTTTGTAGGCTTAACGCAAATTGTTATTATAGACGCAATAACAATTACGACAATCGCCCAAAACATAATCAGTTTGTTCTTCATCTATATGTACTCCTTTTTATATTATAATTTTATCCCAAAAATGAAAAACTCATTCATACCCAATTGACTTAAATTGAATCAAGCGTAAAGAGTAATTCTGTTTTTTCAGCTTTAGTTAGTGGAACAAGTGGTTTTCTTACATATTCTTCAATCAAGCCCTTGTAAGCCAAAGCAGCTTTTACAGGAACAGGGTTTGGTGCCATAAACAATTTCTTAAATATCGGATAAAGTTTTTGGTGCATGTTTCTAGCTGTCATAGAATCGCCTGTTTTGAAGTTTCTAATCATTGATTTAATTTCTTTGCCGAAAATATGAGATGCAACAGAAATTACGCCATGCGCACCAACTGAAAGCATCGGTAAAGTTAAACTGTCGTCGCCTGAATAAATCGCAAAATCATTTGGACAAGCCATTTTTAATTCGGTAATAACATCCATATCGCCAAAGCTTTGTTTTAAAGCTACGATATTTTGATATTTTCTGGCAAGAGTTTTTACTGTATCTACGCTCATATTCACACCTGTTCTTGATGGAATATTATAAAGAATAATCGGAAGTTCAACAGCTTCTGCAATCGCAGAGAAGTGTTCAATCATGCCGGCTTGAGAAGGTTTGTTGTAATAAGGAACAACGCTTAAAATTGCGTCTGCGCCTTCTTTTTCGGCTAATTTTGACATTTTAACAGCAGTTTCGGTTGAATTAGAACCACAGCCCATAATTACTTTGCCTTGCGCACCAACTGCTCTTTTTGCACTCAAAAGTATTTCAATTTCTTCTTCGTGTGTCAAAGTAGGTGATTCGCCAGTTGTGCCTGTTACTAAAACAGCATCAGAACCTGTATTGACAAGTTGATAAGCCAAAGCTTCCACTTTATCATAATCAACTTCTAATTTTTCGTTAAATGGTGTTACCATTGCGGTTATTACTTCGCCTGCGTCATATCTCATTGTTTGCTCCTTTTTGAGAGAATAGGGTAATAAGGTAATAGGGTAATAAGTGGTATTAAATTTTTTATCATGTATTACGTCTATCTAACGCATTATATTTAAAATATTTCAAAAACCTCTTATTTCCTTATTACCATATTCCCTCATTCCCTTCCTATAATATTTCCTTAAACTCATGCACCTCTAACGTTCTATCACCGTTTTGGAAAACACCGACTTGTGTTGTTTGGTATCTGTGAGTTTCGTTGTACTTATATCTGTATGCTGTGTCAGCAGCCATAGAAATCATACCAAAATGATTCAAGCTAGACAATTTCTTTAATTGTTCAATGTCATCGCCAGATTGAATACAAATTGCATAATCTATTGGCGCACTTGAATGTAAAACTTTGAACAAAACATCTAATACTGTATCAATCTTATTAAAATCGGAGAAATTATATAAAAAAGCACCATTTAGCATCATTGGTCTGTTAGAAGTTTTTTCAGAAATAAATTTGTTCATCAATTTGTTTTGCTCATCAATATTAACATTTAATTCTGCGTGAGCGTATTTCTTTTTTAGTTTTGTATTAATCAAAATTGAATATTTAGTGATTTTTTTTTCTTCTTTTGTAATAGAATCTTTTAGACCTTGGTTAAATATTGCTTCTTGAGTTTTTTTAGCAACATAATGCGCACTTTTGTAGGCACCTTCTGCGATATTTGCAAGAATTATAAACAAATTCATCAAATAAACGCCTGCAGTAAGAATTATCACAGCACTAAAATATTTAAATTCAAATTTTGCCCCGAAAAAGTCAAAGGTTACTGAATAGATGCTGTTTGCAAACTCAAGCAAACCGTCCAAAAACGGTTTCATAAAACCTAGCCATGTCCAGTCTGCATTTGTAAGATTTTGTATCCAATAACATAGAAGCATCAAAATACAAAATACAAAAACTATTTTCATTAAATGTAGAAAACTTTTTAAAAAACCAAAACATTTTAAAATAAATTCGTGCATTTATTATTCTCCCAAATAAATGTTGTCTATAAGTCTTACACCTTCTACTCTGCAGGCAATCAATGCAATAGAGTCTTTATTCGCATTTGGTTTTTCTTCCAAAGTGTTTTTATCCAAGATTTCCAAATATTCCATATCGTGCTTATCGGTTAAATAACTGTAAGCCGTTTCTTTTAAGGCAGAAACATCAGTTATACCTTTTTGAAAACAAGCTTTAATGTTCTTCAAGATTTGTGACAAAACTAAAGCGTCTTTTTTACCTTCTTCTGATAAATATTTGTTACGAGAACTCAACGCCAAACCTGAGTCTTCTCTTACAATCGGACATTGAATAATTTCAATCGGCACATTAAGATCTCTAACCATTTTCTTAATAATAACCACTTGCTGTGCGTCTTTTTGTCCGAAAAATCCGTAATCAGGTTGAACAATATTAAATAGTTTTAAAACAACAGTACAAACCCCGTCAAAATGTCCTACTCTTGTTTTACCGCAAAGTTTGTTCACATAGAAAAATGGAGGACAAACGTAAGTTAGCGTATCGTTTGAAAGCCTGTTACCTTCGCCATACATTTCTTTAGGAGTTGGAGCAAAAACCAAATCAACACCTACGGAGTTACACAATTCCATGTCCTTATCCAGTGTACGCGGATATTTATCAAAGTCTTCAGATGGTCCAAATTGAATTGGATTTACAAAAACAGAAACAACAACTTTATCGCAAGTTTCTTTGGCTTTTTTTATAAGGCTCAAATGCCCTTCGTGTAAAGCTCCCATCGTCGGAACAATACCAACTTTTAGATTTTTCCACTCTGCTCTTTTCTGTCTAAGCTCCTCGATTGTATGTACTAACATTACACTCCCCTTTTCTATTATGTAAATAATTATAGCACATAATAAATAGGTTCAATATTTATTTTCTTGCTAATAAGCAAGAAAATAAATTGTATTTACCCTAAATTTAATAACACCCTCACCCGAAAATCTAAGTTTTGCAAAGCTCAACTTGATTAAAAGAAAGATAAAAAAAGAGGAGGTTTTGCCTCCTCTTTTTTGTTAGATTTTATCGAAACCTGTATATTTTCTTAATACTTCAGGAATAATTATTGTTCCATCTTCTTGTTGGAAGTTTTCTACAATCGCTGCAAAAGTTCTACCAACTGCTAAACCTGAACCGTTAATCGTGTGTACAAATCTGATTTGACCGTCTTTGGTTCGATATCTTGTATTGCTTCTTCTTGCTTGGAAATCACCGTAGTTTGAACAGCTTGAGATTTCTTTATAAGCGTTATAAGAAGGTAACCAAACTTCTAAGTCAAAACATTTGTTTGCGCTGAAACCGATATCAGCAGAACATAAAGCTACTCTTCTGTATGGCAAGCCTAATTTTTCCAAACAAATTTCTGCGTCACGAGTTAATTTTTCATGTTCAGCAGGGCTTGATTCAGGAGTTGTCAATTTAACCATTTCTACTTTGTTGAATTGGTGGACTCTGATTAAACCTCTTGTATCTTTACCGGCAGAACCGGCTTCACGTCTAAAGCATGGTGTATAAGCTGTCATATATTTTGGTAAATCATCTTCGCTTAAAATTTCACCTGAATAAATATTTGTAACAGGAACTTCCGCAGTTGGAATTAAGTACAAATCTTCATCTACGCATTTGTACATATCTTCTGCAAATTTAGGCAATTGACCTGTACCTGTCATCGTTGCAGCGTTTGCCATAAATGGAGGCAAAATTTCTTCGTATCCGTGTTCTTCTGTATGCAAATCTAAGAAGAATTGAATAATTGCACGTTCTAATCTTGCGCCTTTACCTCTATAAAGAGTAAATCTGGATTGAGAAATTTTTACACCACGTTCAAAATCAACAAGATTTTTTTCTTCGCAAAGATCCCAATGAGCTTTTGCTTCAAAATTAAATTTTGTAGGTTCGCCCCAATATTTAACAGGAATATTGTCATCTTCGGATGCTCCGACAGGAGTTGATTCATCAGGTGTATTTGGAGTTCTTAAAAGCATATCTCTTTGAGCATTATCAAGTTCAACTTGCTTTTCTTCCAATGCCTTAACTTCGTCACCCAAAGCACGAACTTCTTCTTGAATAGCGTCTGTATTTTCGCCATTCTTTTTCATCATACCGATTTTTTGAGATTCAGTTTTTCTTTTTGCTCTAAGTTCATCTGCTTGTGCTTGAATTTTTCTTCTTTCAGCATCAATCTCAATGATTTTATCAATTGATAATTCAGGATTTCTTCTTTTTAAAAGTTCATTAATCTTTTCAGGATTTTCTCTAATCAATTTGATGTCTAACATAATATTCCCTCTTATTTCTTTTATAAACAAAGTTTAGCATAAAAAGTTCGTAGGTTAAACATTTATTCAAAAAACTTTTATCTGAAAGTATTTTATTTTTCTTGAGAAATAGGTTGGATATCCAATTTTGCAAATGTTCTGGATGCTTTTGCAAATTTGTAAGTTCCGGGAGGTGTTGTTACAGAAAGTGATGTTGCAAAACCTGCTGATAAACCTGCTACAACACCTGTAACAGTTGCTAAAATTTGTTTTAATGTGGAGGCTTTTCTTGTTAATGCGATTGGCACAGCAACACCAATTAAACCACCGGCACCAACAATTGCACGAGAAAGATTTCTTCTTTTCTTGATATCTGCTTCGGATGAATTTTCTGTAACATATTTTTGAATTTTTGGAGCTGCATCCATTATGTCGCGATATGCTGATTCAAATTTATCTGTATCGGTTCCTGCAACACTCAAACGCCCTGCTTCTTTTCCATCAGAATCAATTACTCTATAAATCGCTCTACCATGCTCTGTTGAGCCTATTTTTTGGATGTTACCGTAAGAATTTTGTTTAAAACCTGTTATGCCATTAACCATAAAAATCTACCTTCACACTTATACTACTTATACTTATAAAGTAATCCAAACAAAAAAATTTGCTAGTTTGTAACGGAATGTAAATACAAAATTCCCTAAAAAAATAGAGTGTGCCAAATCCGGCACACTCTACTTTAATCTTTATATTTATGATTAAACATTAGCTACTGCTTTAGGTCCAGCGTTAACGATTTCAGCAGGCATGTTTGGATACTTAGCTGAGAAGTTATCAGCAAACATTTGTGCTAATTTGTTAGCAGCTTCGTCGTAAGCGTTCTTATCAGCCCACATACCACGTGCGTCTAACATTTCGTTTGGAACGTTTGGACAAGATGTAGGGTAATCTACGTTGAATACATCGTGGTGTTTGAATTCAATTGAATCAAATGAACCGTTCAATGCAGCAGTTACCATAGCTCTTGTGTAAGATAATTTCATTCTCTTAGCACCTGAAGCAGCTGAACCGCCTGCCCAACCAGTGTTTACTAAGTAAACCTTAGTACCGTATTGGTCAAGTTTGTCACCTAACATTTTAGCGTAAACTGAAGCATCCATTGGCATGAATGGTTCGCCGAACAATGTTGAGAATGTAGGTTGTGGTTCTGTAACGCCTCTTTCAGTACCAGCTAACTTAGATGTGAAACCAGTTACGAAGTGGTACATAGCAGCGTTCTTGTCTAATCTTGAGATTGGAGGCAATACGCCGAATGCATCAGCTGTTAAGAAGATAACAACCTTAGGAATACCACCCTTAGAAGGGATTTGAGCATTGTTAATGTAGTTGATTGGATAACCAACACGAGTGTTTTCTGTTAAAGAACCGTCTTCAAAATCGAATTCTCTTGTTTCAGGATCCATAACTACGTTTTCAACCAATGAACCAAATTTAATAGCGTTGTAGATATCTGGTTCGTTTTCAGCTGAAAGGTGAATACATTTTGCGTAGCAACCGCCTTCAAAGTTGAATACGCCGTCTGGAGACCAACCGTGTTCGTCGTCACCGATTAGCTTACGGTTTGGATCAGCTGACAAAGTAGTTTTACCAGTACCTGAAAGACCAAAGAATACAGCTGTTTCACCAGTTGCAGGGTCCATATTTGCTGAACAGTGCATTGGAAGAACGTTTTTCTTAGTCATAACATAGTTCATAGTAGCGAATACAGATTTTTTGATTTCGCCTGAGTATTGAGAACCGCAGATGATGATTTCGTGAGCTTCGTAGTCGATAGCGATACAAGCTTCAGAGTTTACACCATCAACTTCTGGATCACATTTGAAACCAGGAGCACAAAGGATTGTGTAATCAGGTTCACCGTAGTTAGCCAATTCTTCAGCTGTTGGTCTGATTAATAGTTCGTGGATGAACATGTTTTGGCTAGCTAATTCGTTGATAACTCTGAATTTTTGAGTATAAGTTTTGTCAGCACCAGCAAAACCATCGAAAATAAATACTTCTCTGTTTTGCAAGTAAGATGCGATTTTACCCTTGATTGAGTTAAATTTTTCTCTGCTGATAGGTCTGTTTACTTTACCCCAAGCGATATCGTTGTGGATAGATTCTGTATCAACAATAAATTTATCCTTAGGTGAACGACCGGTGTATTTACCAGTTGTAACAACCAAAGCACCAGTGTTGCTCAATGAGCCTTCGCCTAATCTTAAAGCAGCTTCAGTTAATTGAGCTGGAGTCCAGTTTCTGTGAACTGCTTTTGGTCCGATAATACCAAATTTTTCAATTCCGTATGTTTCCATAATATAGCTTCCTCCTTTTTTAAAGCTTTCTTTCATACACAATAAATGTATTACAAACACTTGCAAAAATCAATTAGTGGCATGCTCTTGAGTAAAACTTTTTAAATAACTTTGTTTTTCAAAAAAAAGATAGTATAATTAGACTATGAGGAAGAGGTTAGCTGGATTAATTTTAACTATGATGTTGGCAAATACAGCTTTGGCTGATATGCCTTATCAGGGTCATGCAGAATTCGACGAGCAGTATACTGCGCCGGATGAAAAACTTTTTACTGGTAAAACTGAGTACCTTGAGAAAAAAGATGTTATAGAAATGACTGTTTCGCAGGTTTTGGACGGCTCTTATTCATTAGAAGGTGACGAGTTTTTTGCAACGGTCACATCCGATGTTTTGGGTGATAAAGGTGTGATTATACCAAAAGGAACGGTTGCGCATGGTTCAATCACACAAACAAGCGAAGCTAAAAGACTCGGCCGCGACGGACATTTAAGCCTTAGTTTTGATTATCTTGTAACACCTGACGGAAGAGAAATTCCAATCGAAGGCAAAATGTCTACAAAACTTCATCCTCTAAAAGCTGCTACAAAAATTGTTGCCACTGATGTAGGTTATACTGCTGTCGGTGGTGTAGCAGGCGGTTTATTTGCCTTGCAAGCTTTGGGTTTAGAAGCAGCAATAGCATCCCAAGGTTATACTGTAGCAGGTGGTGCAGCATTAGGTGGTACAATCGGTTTAGGCATGTCTTTATACAGAAAAGGTAAAAATGTTCTTATAGCCCCAGGAGATGAAATTAAAGTTAGAATTTTATCAAATGTAGAGCTTCCAGTTTACAAAGAAGAAGCACTGCAAAAACAGGAAATGAACTACCCGGGACTTGATATAAGAATTGCAAACATTCTTTATGAGAAAGACCCGTTTGGAGAAGTTAATACAATTACGCTTTCACTTTCAATTTCAAATATGTCTAAAAAAGCGTTTTCGGGCATGGATTTAGCACTGGTTAATGATTATAATACGGTATTCAATCCGTCAATATTTGGTGATACAAAATTATTGTTTTCACAACTTAAACCCGGTGACAGATATGCAGGAAAAATTTCATTCTCTGTTCATAACGTAAAGCAATCTTATTGGCTAATTGTGAATGATAGAGCAACAAACAAGCCAATTGCGAAAATTTCTTTAGATAATGCTTATAAAAATGTTTCGAAGGATGTAAAAAAGCGTAATGACAAGATGAAACAGGGTAAGAAAAATTTCTACAAAGAAGAATCACCATTCGATTTATAATTAAACTAGCAAATTTTATTTTTAGAGGTTTTACATAAATAGCGAAAGGAATATAAAATGGTACAAGTTAATCCGATAACAGATAGATTAAATGTTTATGCAAAACGCATGATTGATTCAACATCACAAAATGAACCGGTAAGAAAAATGTATATTCAGAATTTTTTAAGAACCGCAAATGATAATGATGCACATGGAACAGCCATTATTTCATATTTTACAGCTCTAAACAATGCGAGAAAAAATGTAAATTATAATAATCATGCGATGGTAAATAGACTTGAACATATGGCGGATGTTATAGAAAAAGAAGTTGCGGAAACTCCTGCTTTAAAAGAACAAGCAGATAAATTTACAGATGCTGTAAACAAAAAATACAAAAATTCTTTGGAAGATAGAATTGCTTTAGCAAAAGAAGGTGCTGTGGTTTCTGATGGTGTTGAACCAAAATCACGAATCAAAAAAATTATGGCATTTCTACATCAATTTATGAAAGAAGAAGAATAAATTTTTTATTAAAAAAAGGCACTAGCTAAACTAGCTAGTGCCTTTTTTAATATTCTAAAGTTGACTAATTAATCCAAATCATAGTTTAACATTGAAACAACTTTAACACCTGTTGCTTCGATTTTTTCTCTACCTTTTAGAGGGTCAAGTTCGATAATGAACGCAGAAGCTACAACTTCTGCACCGATTCTTTTTACAAGATTGCAAGCAGCTACAGCAGTTCCGCCTGTTGCCAATAAATCATCAATTACAAGCACTCTATCACCTTTTTTTAGAGCGTCTGCGTGGATTTCAATTGTATCAGTGCCGTATTCTAAAGCGTATTCTTCCTTGATTGTTTCCGCAGGAAGTTTATTAGGTTTTCTTATAGGCACAAAACCTGCGCCAAGCTTGTAAGCAACTGCTGCACCGAAAATAAAACCGCGAGATTCAATACCGGTTACATAGTCAATTTTTTCATCTTTAAATTGTTCATATAAGAAATCTGTCATATACTGCATAGATTTAGCATCTTTAGTTGCAGTTGTAATATCTAAAAATAAAATACCTTTTTTAGGAAAATCAGGCACTTCTCTTACGTGTTCTCTTACATATTGAAATTTATCTGTCATCTATTTATACCTCTTGCATTTCTAATTCTTGCTTGTTTTGTTCTTCTACTACAAGACCGTGAGCAGTCTTGCCCCAATTCATATCTTTCTTGCAGAATAATATTTTACCACAAATAAATAATTCCATCGGAAACCAAATTATTAAAAAATAAACGGTTGTTTCTAATGCTTGCCTAAATGCACTCATTCTTGGCACAAAATCGTATTTTCTTAAACTATATCTGATTGCACCAAAAAAGCCTAAACCAACTACTGCAGACACAATTAATGAAGACCACAATACATTGTGTAAGCTATAAGGGTCAATTTTATCCGTTAATAATTTGATTATTCTAAAAACGACCTCCATCATAAACCAAAGTGGCATGATGAATTGTGTAATATAAACTGCCATATCTAATCTTGCACGCAATGACATTTTTTTAGATTTCATTGCAGCGCCAAAATATTCTAAATATCTTCTGATTGTACCTTCTAACCAACGACGTCTTTGGCGGAAAAGCGGAAAAACATAAACAATGCCTTCTTCATACACACAAGCATCGGGGCAAAAACGTACGTCCCAACCCTTGATATGTAATCTTGTTGACATATCTAAGTCATCTGTAATCGTATAATTATTCCAACCGTCAATGTCTTCTAAGGCTTGACGCTTAATCAATTCGCCATTTCCTCGAAGCTCAACCGCACCTTTTATCGCATCTCTACTTACTTGAAGATATGTATCAAATGTGTATTCATTATTTTGACATCTTGTTAAAAAGTTTACATCTTTGTTTCTGATAATTTTTCTGGCTTGAACAGCTCCCACATCCGCAGGTTCAAGATTTGGTACAAGTTTATTTAAAAAATCTGGTTCAACAGTAGCATCTGCATCAAATACTAAAATAGCTTCTCCGTGCGCCATTTTTAATGCATCATTTAGAACCGCAGATTTTCCAGGAAATGCATCTTTTTCTCTAATTAAAGCTCTAACTTGCTCATGTTTTGCTTCCAAATCTTTGATTACTGAAGCCGTGTTATCTGAACTTCTATCATCTATAACAATAACTTCGAAATTCGGATAATCCATTTTTAGAATATTTTCTACAGTATTAGTAATTACAGATTCTTCATTATGAGCAGGAATCATAATCGTTACGAATGGTTTAAAATTTTCATTTACAACAACCGGGTGCATTTTCAACTTACGTTTTTGATACTTAGTCGCTGCTAAAGAATAAAGCCCATACACAACCATACACGCACATAAAATAACGAAACCAACTACCGTGTTGACATAGTTTTGGAAAACGTAAAGAAATACGCCCAAACACGATAATATTATAAATAAAAGAATTCTTTCCCTCATAATCTCCCAACACTCTTAATTCTAAGATATCTTATGTGACAATTATATCAAAAACAAGTATTGATGGGCGTGGATGTTTACAAAACTTCACGGAGTTGATGTTAAATTATAGGATTTATTATAAATTATAATGTTTGCTTCTATAAACCAATTACGTTATAATAACAATATTAAATCCGTGGTGTGGGAAAAGAACCGTAGGGTGGGAAAAGCTTAAGCGGTTCCCACCAAAAACTGAAACAACGAGGGAGAAATATGAATAAAAATCAATCAGTCGGCATGTACGTTATTCTTGGGATTATGATTTTAGCATTTATTTCAATGCTGTTTTCAGGACCAACTTCCAGTACGGAAGAGCTTTCTTATACAAATTTTTTACAAAAAGTTGAAAACAAAGAAATCAAAAGCGTTGACATGGGAAAAGATATGTTAATTGCTTTGCCTGTAAAACAACCTGAAGCAAAGAAAAGTGCGTCAAATCCGATTTATGGCGATGTAAGACCACCAAAGTTACAATACAAAGTTGTTCTTCCTGAAAATTCAGATGTATTAAATAAATTAGAAGATAATAATGTTGAAATTAGCGCAAAGAAGGCTGATTCAGGTTCAACATTCGGATTAGGCTCTTCTTTGATAACTATTTTGCTTGTTTTAGGTTTTATTATGCTTATCATAAAATCTATTCAGGCAGGCGGTGCGCAAGCAATGTCATTTGGTAAAAGCAGAGCAAAAATGCTTATGGATAGTAAGGTTAAGACAACATTTAAAGATGTTGCGGGGATTGATGAAGAAAGAAAAGAACTTGAAGAGATTGTTGATTTCTTGAAACATTCAGATAAATACGTTAAATTAGGTGCAAAAATTCCTAAAGGTGTTCTTCTTGTGGGTTCTCCTGGTACAGGTAAAACTCTTATGGCGAAAGCTGTTGCAGGTGAAGCAGGCGTTCCTTTCTTCTCTATAAGCGGTTCAGATTTTGTTGAAATGTTCGTAGGTGTTGGTGCTTCTCGTGTTAGAGATTTGTTTGAACAAGCAAAAAAACATCAGCCATGTATCGTGTTTATTGATGAAATTGATGCTGTTGGTCGTCAAAGAGGTGCCGGCATGGGCGGTGGACACGACGAAAGAGAACAAACTCTTAACCAATTACTTGTTGAAATGGACGGGTTTGATGAAAATACCAACATAATTATTTTGGCAGCAACAAACAGACCTGATATTTTGGATAATGCACTTCTTAGACCCGGCAGATTTGATAGACAAATTGTTATTAACAAACCTGATGTTTTAGGTAGAGAACAAATTTTGAATGTTCACGCGAAAAATAAACCTTTGGCAAAAGAAGTTGACTTGAAAACACTTGCTAAGCGTACTCCAGGGTTCACAGGTGCAGATCTTTCTAATTTGTTAAATGAAGCTGCGCTTCTTGCAGCACGTCATGATAAGTCAGAAATTGAAATGCCGGATTTAGAGGAAGCGATTGATAAAGTTATGGCAGGACCTGAAAAGAAAAGCAGGATTATTTCTGATGAAGAAAAAGAAAATACTGCATATCATGAAGTTGGCCATGCTCTTCTTGCAAAATTGCTTAAAGATTGTGACCCATTGCATAAAGTTTCGATTATTCCTCGTGGTATGGCTTTAGGTATTACGCTTACTTTACCTGAAAAAGATCACTTGACTATGCGCAAAAACCAATTGTTGGATAGAATTGCAATGATTCTTGGCGGACGTGTTGCAGAAGAATTGATTTACGGTAAGGATAATATTACAACAGGCGCATCAAACGACTTGGAAAAAGTTTCAAGTTTAGCTAGAAGTATGGTTACAACTTATGGTATGAGCGAAAAAATGGGTAATTTAGCTTATGGTAAAGATCAAGAACATATTTTTATGGGCAGAAACTTTGGCAATACAAGAGATTTTTCAGAAGAAATTGCTGCTGATATTGATAAAGAAGTTAAGAAAATTGTTGATGCTCAGTACGAACACGCAAAAAATCTTTTAAGCGAAAACAGAGATATGTTGGAATACATTGCTCATAACTTGCTCGAAAAAGAAACTTTGGACGAAAAAGAATTCGAAGCGTTGATGAATGAAGTTAAGGAAAGACGAAATAATGGTTAAATTGACAATTAAAAACGAAAAATAAACTTATAAAAGGATGCATAAAAATGGATAGAGATGAATTAATTTTTAATGAATATAAAACATATTGCGAACAAAAAGAGAATTTTATTGATAGAAACTTTAGAACAAATAAATTCTATATGACAGCTGTCGTAGTTTTAATTTTTGCAATGATTTATACAGGTAATGTTGTTTTCTTAAACAAAATCAGTGCAACTTTGGTGTTCGCATTGTTTGGAATTTCAGTGAGTGCTTTATGGTGGATGAACGTTGATTCATATAACACTTTGATTAAGGTTAAATATGCTAATGTTATTGAAAAAATTGAAGAGAAATTCCCTGTAAAACCTTTCACAGATGAGTATAAAGGTATTGAGGACTTCAGAAACAATAAAGTGTTTATGTTCTCTGATATCCAAAAATTAATCGCAGCAGTTGCTGCATTGTTTTTCTTTGCAGTATGCGTAAGCGAAATTTCACCAATTGTGATTAAGTTGTGCGCAAAGGTAATTGATGCTGTGGTGAAGTTTAAGGGTTGCGGAATTTAATATAATAAGTTGGTAGTGGAAATTTTATGAGCAAAAATAAAGAATATGGAACTGCACTAAATTGGAATTATGTAATAATTTCTCTTGTCGTGCTTGTTGTTTTAACATTATTAGTTTTATATATGCCAAATTTGCGCGAAATCGATATGAATATACTTCATTCGATTCGTTTGGCTCTTTCGCCATATCCGATTTCTTATGCGCAAGTTATATCAGAATTCGGACGCGCAAATCACATGCTTTGGCCTCAAATTGCTGCTGGCAGTGTTTTAATATCCGAAAAAAGATATATGAAATGTTTTCTTTTAATATTTTTCACGCAAGCATCTTTTGTTGTAACGGATTTGCTTAAAGATTTTGTTTGCAGAGAACGCCCCGGAATATTATGCTATTCAGGCTTTAGCTTTCCTTCTGGTCACGCTTCAACTACAATGTGTTTTTACGGAATTTTAATCTATTTGGTTTTACATTACGCAAAATCAGATTTTTGGAGATATTTCTTAACTTCATTGTTTGGAATTTTTATCTTCCTGGTATGCTTATCAAGATTATGGCTTGGAGTTCATTTCTTAACAGATGTAACCGCAGGATTATTCTTGGGATTCTTGCTTGTTAATTTGTATATTATTATTTCAAGAGCAATGAGTAAGTAGATTTAATAAGTCAATGTTGGGCAGGTATGCCCAACCG
>OIYY01000112.1_pt1 | contig 61521 bp, 63 predicted proteins | sample 1588341 | NCBI WGS metagenome assembly OIYY01 (sample SAMN03283287) | human gut metagenome | biome: human-associated habitat; material: feces | host: Homo sapiens | place: Peru | collected 2012
CATTTATAGCCTGTAGTCTATAAATGATATATCTACATATCTATTATATATAAGCTAGATATGATAACTTAGATATTGGTGTTGAACAAAAAATTGAATTTATTTAAAATTAAAAAAGAAAAGTGCTAATTTTTTTACTTAGCACTTTATCCCTTTAAACATCCAATAGGAATTACATATACTCCATCTTCTCTTTGGTAAGCATACTTACTTGTTGCTGTTAATACCATCAAGAATGATGGGTTTTTCATTTTGTTAGTATCTATTTTGTTTTTCATTTTTATTAAATTTTGTGCACCTTCATTAATTAATTTATCTCCTCCTAATTTAATTTCAATTAAACCGTAAGAGCCATTTCTTAGGTGTATTACAGCATCACATTCTAATTCTGAAGCATCTCTATAGTGGTAAATACTTCCATTAATACTTTCGGCATACACTCTTAGATCACGAATACATAATGTTTCAAATATTAATCCAAATGTATTTAAATCGTTTATTAAATCATTTGGTCCAAGACCTAGGGCCGCTGCTGCAATTGAAGGATCAATAAAATATCTTGTTTCAGATGTTCTTATGGCTGTTTTACTTCTTAAGTTTGGATTCCATGCTAGTGATTCTTCGATAACAAATATTTTTTTTAGAGCATTGATATATGATAATATGGTATCAGTATCTAAAGATGCAGAATCATTATTTATCATATCGTTTCTTAATGTTTCATTTGATGCTTGACTACCAATATTTCTAGCATAACTTCTCATTAAATTTTTAGCCCTCTCGGGATTTCTATCTACATTGTCAACTCTAGAAATATCAGAATTGACAATAGCATCATAATAATCAAACGCCTGATCTAAGGCTATATCTTTGTCCATAAAAATACTTCTAGGCCAGCCTCCTCGGCAGCATAGATAAGCAATATCTTCTAGAGACAATTCATTTATACCACTTATTTTTGAATCGCCGCTTAATAGTTCTGAAAGACTAACTGTTCCATTTGATTCTCCTGACTCATAAAGTGTCATTGGTCTCATTGTTAATCTTGCAATTCTTCCTGTTCCGGTATGTGTTACATCTTTCATGTCTGCTGGTACTGCTGAACCTGTTAAAATAAACTGTCCCTCTTCACCACGATGGTCGACTTCAAACCTTATAGCATCCCATAATTTAGGTGCTATTTGCCATTCGTCAATTAGTCTTGGTGTTTCACCTTTTAATAGCAAACTTGGGTTTAACTCTGCTAGTGCAATGTTTTGCTCTTTGTCTTCTGGAGTCGCCATATATAATATACTGCCAGATACTTGTTCTGCAGTAGTTGTTTTACCACACCATTTGGGTCCCTCAATTAAAACAGCACCCTTTCCTTTTAACTTTCTCTCAAGTAATTCATCGGCAATTCTTTTCTTATATTCCTTCATAGAAATACCTCCTCTAATAAAATTATATCATTAAATAATAATTTAATCAATCGCAATTCGGTTATTTGTAGATTTTTTATTCGGTTATTTGTAGAATTTTCATTCGGTTATTTGTAGATTTTTATAATAACTATAATATACTTAAAATCAGAGACTATTAATAGGCTCTGATTTTCTATAGAAAGACTTATTAAGGCTTTCTATAGCAGTCCCGAGACCTTAGGCTCGGACTGAACCAAAAGAAAGAAGGAATTATTTTTTCCTTCCTTTGAATAATTTAACTATGAATTTTATAATTTTATCTAATAACCATAATAAGGGATTTTCTCTATCTTGTACTGGTAATTCTATTTCATTATCTTTATCTTTGTTATCATCTTTAGTATTATCTTCTTCATTTTTGGTATTATCTTCTTTTGGTTCTTCTGGAACTTTTGGCTCCTCTGGTACTAAAGGCTTATCCAGTACTATAGGTTCTTCAGTAGTAAATTTACTATATTCATCTGTCCAAGCGGCATCATAATAAGAATTAGTGTCTCCTAGTGCCATGTATAAACCTTTATTATAATGATATTTTTTAACTACTGACTTTGTATCTTTCTTTAAAAGCATTAGCCTGCCACCATAACCTGCAGTCTCATGTAAATATAAATCCTCTTTATTGTATAGTATTTCTCCTATTACAAAAGGTCTTGCCCTTGTTTCTGATAACTTTTCTTTTATCATATTAATAAATCTATCCCAGCCTAAATCTAATGTTCTATGTGGACAATATTTATTAGTATAATCCTGATGTTTTGTTACTTTATCTATATCCCAATTATATCTATTTAATATATCTACGATTAAGTCTACTGCATTTTCTTCGGCCTTAATGAAGCGGTCTCCGCCTGACTTAGAATAACATATTTCTATAGCTATTCCTTCTCTATTTCCTTTACCATTACCATCACTAGCATGCCAACCATTTCTATTTTCAGGAAGTCCCTGGACTATTTCTTTATCATCTACAGCATAATGAAATGATGTTTCATAATCATTATTTGTCATATAACTTATTTCATTTCTAGCAGTAGCATCATTAGCGGTATTATGTACTACTATTCTAGTAGGAGTCATCTCATAAGGGCATTTTAGATAATATCTACTTTCTGGTACTATTTTTTTTACAATATTAACCATTTTTACCCTCCTTTATCAGTTTTTCTATATTATGAATAAGATTGTATCCAGTTTCGGCGAATAGACCACTTAATGTTATTGCTAAATTAAAGTCTTTGGTTATTATGAAATAAAATATTGATACGCATAATCCTATGACGATATTTTGTATTATTATTAGGTTATTATTTATATAAGGACATCTTTTTGATATAAATCCCAATATCCATGTTAAGGTCATGGTTAATAATGTTACCATTAATTCTGTATTTTCTGTTATGAAATTCATTTATCTCACCTCTATTCATAATCACTTTATTATATGAGGTGAATTTTTTTAGCATAATAAAGTTAGTCTAAAAGAAAAAAGAAAGCTTTAACTTTCTTTAATATTTATATAAACTATCTGTGGCTACAGCATTTAGGGTCTGGTCTGCGAAGATATTTTTCTTATAGGCAAAGTAACCTGCCGCTGCTATCATAGTGGCATTATCTGTACAATATTGTATTCTTGGTATTGATAAGTTAATATTGTTTTCTTTGCAGTCTTTTTCTAGTCTTTCTCTTAGACCTGCATTAGCGGATACTCCTCCCGCTACTATAAGATTGTTTACATGATATTCTTTTAAGGCATGCATTGTTTTCTTAGCTATTACCTCGGTAACATTATGTTGGAAAGTAGCACATAAGTCTTCTTTATTTATGGTATTTCCTCTTTGATTTTCGTTATGTACTAGGTTAATAACTGCTGACTTAATACCACTGAAACTAAAGTTATATGTTTTATCGTTTAATGGTAATGGTAGGTCATAGGTTACTTTACCTTGATGAGCTAGTTTGTCTACTTTAGGTCCTCCTGGATATTCTAATCCGATTACTTTAGCTACTTTATCGTAGCATTCCCCAACGGCATCGTCTAAAGTACCTCCTATTCGCTCAAAGGAATAGTCTTCTTTCATATAAACTAATTCGGTATGACCGCCACTTACTACTAGAGCTATTAGGGGGAACTGTAATCTTCCTTCTAGATTGTTAGCATAGATATGTCCCGCTATATGATGAACTGGTACTAATGGTTTTCCTGTTACTAAGGCCATTGTTTTAGCGGCCTGTACTCCTATTAATAGGCTTCCTATTAGTCCTGGACCATATGTTACCGCTATGGCAGTTATATCATTCATAGTTAGATTAGTCTTACTTAATAATTCTTCAAGGACTATTGTTATATTTTCTATATGATTTCTACTTGCTATTTCTGGTACTACTCCGCCATAGTTTTTATGAATATCTATTTGACTTAGTACTACAGTGGCTATTTCTTCAGAGCCATTTTTTACTATACTCATACTTGTTTCATCACAACTTGACTCTATTCCAAGTATATATACATCTTTCATTTACATCACCTGTTTTTCCATAAGTATTGCATCTTCATCTCCATAATAGTATTTTCTTAGGGCTACTTCACGAAAGCCAAACTTCTTATAAAGATTTATTGCTCTACTATTGCTTACTCTTACTTCAAGAGTTATATTTATTACTTTATGATGGATAGCTTCGGATACTAGATAACTCATTAATTTGGTTCCTATTCCTCTACCACGATACTCTTCTTTTACAAGAATATTATCTACTTCCATTCTTTCATATATTAGAGAGTATTTTAATTCTCCTAGTACATTATTATCTTCTATATACTGAATTTCTTTTGAAAAGGGATTATCATTATTAACTACTTCTTTTATCATTTTTTTCCATAGCCTCGGGTAATTTTAAATATACTGGATTTACTGCATGTGGATTAATACTAGGAAGATTCTTGGCATATTTAATTATCTCTTCAATATCATAATCATCTGTTTCGGTTACTAAGACTGGATTATATTTTTCTTTTAACTCATCTATTCTATCTATATTGTTAAACTCTTCAGTAATGGTATTATACTCTTTATCGTATAATCCTATGTAATAGTTACCGTGTTTGGCATCTATGGTAGATAGAAAATAATCTCCAGTAAAGCCTAATACTCTTATTTTTAAGGATGTTATCTCTTTTATATTTATTTTTAGGAGATAAGCATACATCTTGGCTATTGTTACTCCTATTCTTATGCCCGTAAATGATCCTGGGCCGTTTACAACTACTATCTCATTTACATCATTTGGCTCTAAGTTATTTTCTTTTAAAATATCTTCAATAAATTTTGTAGTATATATAGAATGTTCTTTAGGACTAGTATTTTTGATATTAGATAAAAGTTTTCCTTCTTTTACTAAGGCAATAGATACATCGGATAATGATGTATCTATGAATAAGCTTATCATATTATAGCCTCACAAATATTAGTATATTTTTCTCCATGTGGAGTTAATATTAATACTCTTGTGTTTTCTCCTGTTATTTTTATTTTTATATCTAATCTTTCTGGAGGTAGGATATCTTTAATCATATCAGCCCACTCAATAATGGTTACTCCTCCCTTGTCAAAATACTCTTCTATTCCTATGTCTTCTTTTGAATCCTCTAGTCTATATACATCCATATGATATAGTGGTAATTCACCAACATATTCTTTTATAATTGTAAATGTAGGTGAAGTTATCTCATCTATTCCCATAGCATGAGCAAAGCCTTTGGTAAATAATGTCTTACCACTACCAAGGTCTCCATTTAAGCATATAACCATATTAGGAAATTTTTCTGATTCGATATTTTGTGCTACTGCAATTGTCTCATTTTCATCATGAGTAATTATTTTGTATTCTTCCATTTTAATCACCTTTCTTTGTCTATTTAATTATATCAAATACCTAGAGTAAATTACAATAGTTTTTTAGTAAATAATTAAAGATAGACAAAAATCTACCTTTAGTTATATTTATTTTATTTTCAGGATTTTTTTCATTCCTTCTTCTTTAAGTACACCTTTACTTAGCGTGGCTAATCTATTATAAAAGGTACTTAACTGAATATAGTTTTTGCAAGTATATGGGTCTCCTAGTGTTATGTTTATGGAATCTTTATTGTCTTTATCACTAACTATATCTTTTGATATAGTTATGTCAGCATAGTCTTCGGTAACACTTATATGTATGCTACTTTTTTCTTTATTATATTCTGCTGATAGAACTGTATCATAAGGTAGTGATGAAGATAGTAATTTAACTATCTGATACAAATCTTCATTATTTCTTTTAAATACTAATAAGTTTATACTTTTATTTAATTTGGTAGAATAGTTATTGCTTTCTTTTTCATAAGCAAATAATTTGAATTCAGGAAAAGTTTTACTACCTGCGATAAACATTTTTATAAGTATAACTGGTTCTTTATTATATTCTGTAACTACAAAATAGCCTGGTCCAAAATAGTTTTCGTCATATAACACATAAATATTGGTTTGCTTTTCCATATAATTATGCTGACTGCAGCAATAGTTTTCGCTAGGATCAATTCCTAGAGAGCAGTCCCCAGTAAGAGGTCTATTTAGATCCTCTTCATCATAATTTTTTTCTTTTATTTGAGCAAGTTCTTCTTCTTCAGTAATACACCATTCACAGTTTCCACAGTATTTCATAAATATTAACACCTCGGCATATATAATAACAGATTTTTCTATTAAACGCAAGAAAAAAGTACTATGACAAGTACTTATTCATTTTATTTAATATTTCTTCTTTATCTGATGATTTTATTATGTAATCAGTAAATCCTTCCTGTAAATAACTATCATCATAATCATATTTATTATCTTTTGTTAATAATATTACTTTGGTATTAAAGTTTCTTATTTCTAATAATTTTCGCATAATTATATGTCCATTTTGTGGTTCTAACTCTTCATCTAATAATATTAAGTCATATTTTTCTTTACTTCTTATTCTTTCTAGTCCTTCTTTTCCTAGTTTTACACTAGTTAATTCTATATTTGTTCCACTTAATATTTTATTAAATAGTTTTTCACTTGATGGACTATCATCTATTAATAATACTTTCTTCTTATCATAAATATTATCATATTTATTTAGGTTTGTATCTATGGTATCATACTTTTGGTCTAATATTATTTTCATAGTAGTACCACTTCCATAACTACTACTTGGTACGATTGTTCCATTCATTAGTGTTATTAGTCTTTTAGCATTATATAGATTGTTATTTAGATTATGATTATCTTCTCTTTCTTGTTTCTTTGTGAATATTTTATTTATGTCTTCGGCTTTCATTCCGATTCCAGAGTCTTCAACTGATATTATTAATCTAGCTATGTCTCCTTTTATAATAGTATTTATATTAAACTCTATATATCCATTATTGGTGTATTTAATACTATTATCTAATATAATAGTTAAGGCTTTCTTTAAGTTTATGCTATCGCCATATAAGTATTCTGGTATATCACTGGCTATGCTTACTCTAAAGTCTAGATTTTTATTTTGAGCTTTGGGCTTGTATATTCCTACAAGTTCTTTTAACAATCTTTTTATATTATATTTTTCATTATATATTCTAACACTAGCACTATCAATACTTGATATATCTAATATTTCATTTGTCATAGTAGTAAACTTAGCAGTACTTCCCTTAATATTTCTAGCAGAATTATTTATTTCTTCAACATCAATTTTTTTATTATCTGTTTCATCTAATATGTTATCTGTTTCTTTATCGATATCTTTGGTTATACCTCTTATCTCATTTGTCATATTATACAAAAATAGTGTTTTTTCTTCATTAGCGTTATCACTTATTACTTTAGCCTTATGAACTTCATCTAACATTTTCATATCTGGATTTTCAATAGTAAAGTACATAATAATTGTTATAAATGTTTCAGTTGCGGTTATTAATAATAATCCTGGATTTTGTTTTTGAATTACAACTACTATTAAGGTTAAAACTATAAATAAAACTACTGGTATACATTTTCTGCTTTTTAATATCTGATAGTTTTTTATTATTAATATTATCCAAGTTATTATTAATATAGCTGTTAATGCATAAATAAAGTTGGCACTCGGCCCATACGAATAAACAATTTTATTTTCATTATGATAGTATAATGGTAGTACATATATAATAAATGATATTAAAATATATAGTACTGCTAGTAATGGTCTACTTTTTTTATAAGTCTCCTTATAATTTTTTTCTTTATTTTTCCTTGTTATTACAATAACATATTCAGTAAAGAAAAGTTCCCATGTAATAAATAGTAGCAATAATGTTTTAGATATAAGATCATTTATAAATGGCATCATATCTTTATAAAGTATAGTAAAATAGCACATTACTGCTAAAGAAACATTTAAAATATTTGTTATTATTAACGATGAATATATTTTTGTTTCTATTGTTTTAACATTTTTCCTTTTAAAATATATTATTGTTAACATTAAACTATAGAAAAAACTGCACAATGTAAAAAAATTATTAGCCATTTAATCACCTACTCTGCTAAAATAATTATAACATAATAAAATTAAAAAGAGAATTATTTTTTTCTCTTTTTTACTTTTACATTATTATTTTTCTCTATTATGAATGTTGATGCTTTATTTTCATCAGAAATGTTTTGTTTACTTACTAATTCATTGATATATGTTGTAAGTTTTCTATCATAATCTACTTTTCCATTCATTGTATAAGGAATCTCATCTAAAGCAATGTAATATTTTGCTCTATCTCTTGGCTGTAATAGTTCTTTACATTTTGCTTCTATTTTGTGAAGAATTAACTCTTTTTCTTCAGTAGAAATATTTTTATTTTTAAAAGAAACACATAGACAAGCAACACTTCCGTGAGCATATAGTCTGCTTGGAGAGCCCACTACAACTGGTAGTTCTACCTCTTCGAATGAAGCCGCAATAGATTCTATTTGACTACTTGGTATATTGTGCCCATCTGGTCTTACTACCACTCTTTTTTCTCTGCCTTCAAAAAACATATAACCATCAGCATCTATCATAAATATGTCCCCTGTATTTATCCAAACTCTTCCATCTTTATCAGTATACATTATTTTGTCTGTAGCCTCCTGATTATTGTAATATCCTGCTGTTCTTGACTCTGAGTATATGAAAGCGGTCCCTTTTTCTCCATAATGCAATTCTTCACTATCAATATCGTATCTTTTTTCTGGATCATTTAATCTTGGTAATACTTTAACTATATTTTTTGAAAGTGGTATACCAACACTTCCTAACTTATTTTTAGCATCTGTTTTAGTAAAACTGCCACAAGAAGCTATCTCTGTCATTCCCCATCCTTTTAATACTTTTGCATTACTTCCATGCTCTTTAAAGAACTCTATAGCTTTCTTTTCTATTTCTTTATCTAAGTGATCTCCACCTATTATTATACCCTTTAAAAATGATAAGTCCTTTTTATAGTTCATTAATATTAATAGAAAATTAGGTACTCCCATAATGTAATTAGGGTGGTACTTATCTATTAGTTTTCCTAGTAGTTTTGGTGCTTTATCTAATGTAAATGTTGGTATCATTAATAAATGCTGGCCTTGACAAAGCATATCATGCATACCTATTACTAAACCATATGCAATGAATGGTGGCATTATCAATAAAAACTTATCACCAACTTCATTTTTTAATGATTGCTTTTGAAAATAGCTTAAGGCATTAAATGCTTCATTAGTTAATTTTACTCCTTTTGGTTTTCCTGATGTTCCACTGGTATACTCTATAACCGCTAAATCATTTGGTGTGAATTCTGCTACTGGCACATCTTCTTTACCTTCTGCCTCATTTATAAAATCGTTCCATTTGGTGTATATACTTTTTCTTTTATTACTGATTTTTCTTAATAGGCTACTTTTTACTGAATTAGCTGCTGGTACTGTTACTACATCTTTAACATTTGTATCTTTTATAATGGTGGCTATTTTTTCTTCGGCTTTATCTATTACTACTGCAAAGGTTGATTTAGAATCTAACATATATTCTTTAATTAACTCTTTATTAATTCTAGGATCAATAACATTTACTACTGCACCTATTTTGTTTAAAGCATATATTGCAAATACTGTTTCTGGTGTATATGGCATACAAACTGATACAACATCGCCTCTTTTTATACCACGATTGCTAAATGCAATAGCTGCTTTATCAATATTTTTAATAAGTTCAGCATAAGTTATTTTATTATTGTAATATTCTGTAGATGTGTCTTCCCTAAAACTTTTACTTGATTCTACTAAATCTATATAAATTCTTCTTTTAGGTATTATACTAGCAATCTCTTCATTGCTATAATTAATTAACCAAGGTCTATCTATACTTGGTTTACCAGTTAATGGTCCAAGTCTTTCACCAGTTAATAATGTTCTAAGATACAAATCTCTTTCTATATCTTCTAATTCTAAATTTTTATTTTCTTTTTCCATATTAATTTAACTCCCCTCAAAATCAGCATTAGTGTATCATAAAAATACATATTTTTCAAGTGTTTTTACCAAAATCGTTCTTGATAGAGACCTAGGCTCTATCAAGCCTCCTTGAGACCTTAGGCTCAAGGGGATACAAAAAAAGAAGTAACTATTTACTTTCTTCAAGTGTTACTTCTGTCTTTAATTCTTTACCATTTCTATTATATGTAACTGTTATTTTATCTCCAGGAGAGTGTTTATATAGTTCATATCTTAATTTAGCTACTGATGATATATCATCATTTTCAATCTTAGTGATTATATCACCTTTCTTAATACCTGCTTTATCTGCTGGTGAGTTAGATTCAACATCCACTACTGCTACACCTGTTTTAACATTATCTGGTACAGTTATTTTAGCCTGCCATAAGTAATAACTATTAGTTATGTCTAGCATACTAACACCAATGTATGGTCTCTTTATACTTCCACCTTTTTCTATTGTTTCAGCATAGTATAGAGCATCTTCAATTGGTATTGCAAATCCCATTCCTTCAACACTATAACTTGATGTACCGCTGGTTTCTTGAGTTAATTTTAATGAGTTGACACCAATTACTTCACCATTAACATTACATAATGGTCCACCACTGTTACCAGGATTTAAGGCTGTATCAGTTTGTAATACTTTCATATAGTAATCACTAGTAGTTCCATTTAAGCTTACTTCTACTAATCTATCTTTTCCTGATAGTATTCCTTTAGTTACTGTACCACTATAGGTATCTCCTAGAGGAGCACCTACTGCAAATACTGTGTCTCCTAATTTCATACTTTCTGTGTTTCCTAGTGTTGCTACTTGCTTTATACTTGAAGTAGATACTGTTAATACTGCTATATCAGCATATGTATCTCCTCCTAGTATTTTAGTATCTGCTGAAGTACCATCACTAAAGATTACTTTAGCAGAATCTCCACCTGATACAACATGATTATTAGTCATTATGTAAGATGTTGATCCTTCTGTTTTATATACAAAGCCTGTACCTGTTGATACTAATGTTTCTCCTTTATAACTAGCCACTACTACAGTAGCATCATATACTTTATCAACTGCTGCTGATATACTATTTTCATTTATTGTATAATTCCCTCCACTACCAGAAGTTAATATTGTTCCATGGTCTAATTGTTTTATAACTAAATACGACCATGCTGCACCTCCTATAAAAGCTACAAATACTAGTAATGGTATTAATATTTTATTTTTTTTCATTTATTATCACCTTCCTATTATTTCCATGTAATCTTTTGGGAATCCCATTCTATCTAATATTTTATTTATTGGTATAATATCTATTCTACCATCTAGTAATTCTATCTCGTATTCTACTTCTTTCATCATCAGTCTAAAATTACTTTCATTAAGTAGTATTTTAAAAATGATTATTACTGCAAATAAGTCATTCTTACCATATATATATTCACCATCCATCTTTGGTATATTCATATATTCATGATAATCGGTATCTGGTATTACTCTCTCAGTACGATGTTCAAAGACAATATCTTCGTGAGCACATAGATTACGATAGTTAGATAATATTACTAGAATGTCCTCAAGGACTGATGGTGTAGTATTAAATACTTCCGCTATTTCTATTTTGTCATCATCTTTTAGTATTGTATATAACTCACAAACAATACCAAAGGATAGTACTTTTACTAATACCCACATTGGTATATAGCCATAATTATTCATATAGTGCATAGTGGCAGCGTGAGTACCAACATTTATCCTTATTTGTCTTTTCATTTTGTCTATTAAATCGTGCACTCTTCGTGATTTGCTATGGTCGTTTGTAAAGTTTTTAGGATTTAAATAGTCCTTCTCTTTATAACCATATTTTTTAGACAGTTGATACGATAGAACGGATTTCAATTGATTTTCGATAACTAAAACGTTCTTAAATATTATATTTCTAAAATTCCTATCAAATGTGAATAATGAGTAAACTTCTGAAAATGTTGTACCTGGGATAAATTTTCTTTCTTTAGAGGAAACCATAAATACATGACGATATCCCATTAAAAAGAAATAATTTTCTCTAAGTAATATTTCTTTAGCCGTATTTTCATCTTCAATTATGAGATTTTTTTCTTTCAGTATTTCAATTTGTTCATCTATTGTTTTAAAATTCTTTTCCATTTGTACTCATCCCCATTATTCTGTAATAAAGTATATCATAGATTTGGAAAAATTGGTATATATTTTTGAGAAAAAATGATATAATTATTTAGGAGGCGATAAAATGCCAAGTTCAGTGACACATAGTTATTTTGCTAGTGATGTTTATAATGAGTTTAAAAATAAAAATAAAATTAATTTGGATTATTTGAAGGTCTTTGGACAAGGCCCGGACCCTTATTTCTTTTATGATTTTCATCTTTCTAAGAAGGCTAAAGAGGTCCATAAAATCAACACTTCTATGCAGCATAGTCTAGTTAATAAACATTTTGTTACACTAATTAATTATATTAATAAAATGAATTATAATGATAATATCATGGTTAGATCATATTTATATGGACAAATATGTCATTTTGTTTTAGATAGTACTGTTCATCCTTTTACTATATATATGTCTGGTAGATATGATGAAAAAGATAAGAATACTTACAAATATAATGGCATGCATGAAAAGATTGAATACTATACAGATATATATCTTATTTATCAAAGAGAAAAAATTATGCCAAGAAAATATAAAGTATTCAATGAGATATTTAAGTTTGGTGAATTTAATGATGAACTAAAAGATACTATCGATAAAGTTGTTAAAGAGGTATATAGTTATGATAATGTTAGTACTATTTATTATAAATGTTTAAAGGATATGAAGAAGTTTTACCATGTATTTAATTATGATAGATTTGGAGTAAAAAAGAGCGTTTATTCTATTATGGATGCAGTATGTGGTGATAAGCTTGTTAAGAAAAAAGAATTATCTTTCCATGTTAATCCAAATAGTCATTTAGAATATTTGAATTTTGATAATAATACCTGGAAGCATCCATGTACTGGAGAAGAATTTAGCTATTCCTTCTTTGACTTATACGATATGGCTTTAGTTAAGGCTATTAAAATCATTAATGAAGTTGATAAAATGTTACAGGATAAAAAAATTGATAATAAAAAAATAGAAAAGTTATTTGGCAATCTTGATTATGGTACTGGTATGGACTGTGATTTAAAGGCAGAATATAAGTATTTTAAATATTAAAAAAAAATATACTCTATACAATTTAATAATTATTGTAGTTTAAAGTATATTCCTTTTTTTATTAATATATTGGATGATGTATAGTCTAGTGGTACATATCCTTTTTTTAGTAAGTCTTCAATTACTATCATATTATAATTAGCAGCGAATAAAAGGTTAGCTAGAAATAACATGGCAATTGTTATTAGTATACCTATTTTAAATGGTATAAATGCCATTATTAATGCTGATACTGCTACTTCTGTTAGAAGCATAATATAATACATTTTATAATTTTTCTTTTTTAACGGATATAAAAATCCCAAATACAACATTTCTTTTATAAAGCCATAATCACATTCTACTGGTGGTGTGTATTCGTCATATTTTAGATATATCTTTTGCATATCATCACCTATTATGAGTATATACTATTTTTGATTTTTTTGAAAGAGTTTTTTAATTATTTTGAAAATAAATTTCTACGGAATCGGAGATTAATGATATTAATTTATTTTGATACTCTTTGTTTTGTAATAGGTAACTATCATTTGAATTAGATATAAAACCCGCCTCAATAAGAACTCCTGGTGATGTTATGTGCTTGTACATGTAGTAAGTATTATCTTTTTTTATTTCTCTTACATTTGGTATGTTTTCTTTTAAATGATTTGTTATAGTTTCTGCGATTAATTTATTTTCTTTGTTTTTAGTGGTATAAAATACTTGAAGACCTCTCCATGAAGAGTTGGTTACTGAATTTAAATGAACCGAAATATACATATCTGGAGATATTTTGTTTATGTATTGGGCTCTATTATAAAGGTCACTTCTTTTTCTATTAACAGTAGTTGTGGATAAGTCTTTATCATCCTCTCTAGTTAGATAAACAGTGGCTCCACGAGAGACTAACTCTTTTTCTAATTTTTTTGTTAATATTAGATTTAAATCTTTTTCTATTATCTGATTACCTGTGGCTCCAGCATCAACACCGCCATGACCAGCATCTAAAATAATTACTTTTCCTAAAAGATTTATATTATTTACACTGGCTGTTACTTTTGGAAGTGTTATAGTTATAAGAAAAAAGCATATTAATATTAATAGTTTATATTTATTCATATTACACCTATTAATATATATGCTTTTTATTATTCAAAATAACTATCTCCAATAAATTCTCTTAGTATTGATGTTTTTGGTACTGACTCACTTGGAATTGGTAAAACAAATTTTAATAATTCAACTAGTCTCTGTGCTGTTTGATATTCTGGATCGTCCTCTTTTATAGAAAATAATAATGGTTCTGCATATGTTTTTAATACTGATAATTCATAGGCTAGACTGGTATTGAATAAGGCGTCGGCATTATCTTGATATGGGAAGACATGCTTTTCTTCACCGCTTCTAACTTTCATCCAAGTACCTAATGTTACTGATGGTGAATATCCTCTTGTTCTATTGTCTCTTACCATTCTTCTTAATAATCTTAAGTCTGTCATACTTATTCTATTATCATTATCAATATTTAGATATGCTAATGGACTTACATAAATTTTAAATTTCTTTTTCTTTGGTACATTTGTTAGTAGTTCTTCATTTAAAGCATGTAAGCCTTCAATTATTAAGATATCGTTTTCTTTTAACTGAATGGTTCTTTTATATTCTTTTTTACCATCAATAAAATTAAATGTTGGTACAGTTACTTTTGTACCCTTTAATAGTTTACTTATTTGACTATCAAATAACTTTATATCTATGGCAGTTATTGATTCAAAGTCTGGTTTTCCATCTTCTCCTAGTGGGGTTTCTGCCCTTTCATGAAAGTAATCATCTAGTGACAAATGTGTTGGGTTTAGTCCTAGACTTTTTAAATAGAGAGATAATTTCATGGCACTGGTAGTTTTTCCTGAACTTGAAGGACCTGATAACAATACTATTTTATAGTCTTCTCTATTTAGAACTATCTGCTCTGCTATACTAAGTAATTTATAGTCTTGCATTATTTCTGATAACTGGATAATATCTTCGGGTTTATTACTAGTTATATAGTCATTTAACTCACCTATGTTATTTACATTCAAATTATTACCCCATATTGTATATTCTTCAAGAGTGTTAAAGTAATTGGTATGATGTGTATATTTTTTTACTTTCTTATTATCATATATTGATGGAAAGCGAACTACTATTCCTTTATCTGGTATTAATGATAAATCAAAGTACTTAAATACACCTGTTGAAGCTGGAAGATCTCCTATTAAATAGTTATAATTATCATCTAATTTATATAAGGATACATATTTTGAAGGAACATAAAACAATGTTTTAGCTTTATCTTCCCTTTTGATACTTTTAAAGTATTCTATAGCTTCGTACTTAGTTGTATCCATTTTGGTAAATGGAATATTTTTAGAAGTTAGCTCTTTCATCTGTTTTTTTATTTCTGATACATCATTATCGTTAATTTTTTTGTCTATTTTACAAAATACACCTTTATCAATAGAATGTTTTACTATTACTTTGGTATCTTTTCCTAAGACTTTATTAGCAATGTAAACAAATAAATACAATAATCCTCTTTCATAAATTCTATTTCCTTCAAGAGTATTTATATCATATATTTGTAACGTACCACTTTTCTTAAGTTCGTCTTCTAAATCCACTTTTTTATTATTATATTTTATAAGAATAGCATCTTCTCTATCTTCTTTAGACATTTTATTTAATATTTCTTTTACTTTGATACCTTTTACATATTCTTCTTTTTTTCCGCTATTTAAAGTTACTATTATTGTTTGCATGTGTCTCCTCCTTCTACTCTATAATCTAATTATACCATATATGTGCATTTTTTGTCATACTTTTTTTGGTATATTAAACTACATTATATATTATACTATTTGTAGGTGATAAATATGAACTTAGTTCCAACGATTATTGAAAAGAATGAAATGGGAGAGAGAGCTTATGATATCTATTCTAGACTGCTTAAAGATAGAATTATTATATTAAATGGTGAAATTACTGATAATAGTTCTAATATAGTGGTGGCACAGCTATTATATTTGGATAGTTTAAATAATGATGATATTAGTTTATATATTAATTCTCCTGGCGGGTCTATCACAGCGGGTATGGCTATATATGATACAATGAATTTTATTAAAAGCAATGTATCCACGATATGTGTTGGTATGGCGGCATCAATGGCAGCTTTTCTATTATCTTCTGGTGGAAAAGGTAAGAGATATATTCTTCCTAATGCAGAAGTTATGATTCATCAGCCTTTAGGAGGAGCACAAGGACAAGCTACAGAAATAAAAATAGCCGCTGAAAGAATATTAAAGTTAAAGAAAAAACTTAATAAGATTCTTTCTGATAACACAGGAAAAGACATTGATACTATTGATAACGATACAGAAAGAGACTATTTTATGGATAGTGATGAAGCAGTCAGTTATGGTATTGTTGATAAGATATTAAAAAAAGCTAGCTAATGCTAACTTTTTTTATTGAACTTTTGTATTTCCAGTCTTAGTATATCCTTCAACGTAACTTTCTGTTGACCAAATTACGTCTCTATTTTTTTGAACATATCTATAATAAGTAATTGTATCGTAACTACCATCTGGTTTAGTTGTTACGATGTCTCCTGAATTAAATTTTACCGTGATTTTTAATGGAACTAAATACTTATCTTTAATGGTTTTGATATTATCAAGAGACTTTATATTTATTTTTACATTTATATAGAAGTTTCCTTTATAGTAATATGGAGTTAACTTGTATGTAAAGTTATTTTCCTTTAATGAATACTCTTCAATTGTATCTAGAGTTAAATCATTATTTTTTACCATTGATATGTTTTTATCAGTAGTAAACTCTTTCTCATCATTATAATAAGATACATCTTTAATAGTAGTAAAATAATATTTGCTATTTGGAACATTATTTAATTTTAATGTGTATTCTATAGTGTTATTTTTAATGTCTTTTTTATTTATTACTCCTAGTGAATAATATGTTTTTTCTGCAGTACTATAATATTCATATTTGTTTTCAATATTATCTCCAGTCTTATTACCTTTCATCCACTTTGTATATGTTGTCCACTCTTTTACGTATTCATAATATGTAACGCCAGTATTTGTATTATTGTTAGTATTACCATTGTTATTATTATTACTATTATCTCCAGTGTTGTTATTTGTGCTGCCATTATTGGTATTGGTAGTACAATTTTTACAATCTTTTAGACTAAAACTTCTGGTAATAGTATTCTTTTCTTTACCACACTCTAAATTAGTCTCTACTTCATAATCATTTTTTCTTCGAGTTATTTTTGAGTAGCTGTTCTTGGTATTACATTTTTCACCTTCACCTGTTTTTACTGATACGATTAACTCTTTTTCAATCATTTCATCAAGTGTTATTTTAAGGCTTTCACCTTGTTTTGTTGGTAAATCTACATCTTTAAAATATTTAACCACTACTGTTTCCATATTGTTAATATTGTTCTTAAATGTATCAGATAACTTATTTCTATTTATTAGTTTTGATACTAACCAAACAATTATTAATATGAAAGCAAAAGCTATTATTATTTTAATAAATAAACTTAGCCAATTTATTTTCTTTTCATCTTCCATAATCTAAAACCTCCCTTTTGGAATTATATTGCTTCAATGAATAATATAATTATAAATATTATTATGAGAATGATTATCATTACTATTTGCCTTGCTAGTGTGCTTATTTCTTTTATTAGTTTAATAATCTTATCGTCGAGCATACAATACCTTCCCTAAAATTGCTTCCTATTATAGCATATGACTAGTTAGTTGTCAATATTTAGATGTACTATTGTACAGCCATCATTTAGCCCATCAGTATAGTATTTTATTACTTCTTTTCTTTTAGAAAGAGTATCATGTACTGAGGACTTTACTAGTCCTTTTCCCTTTCCATGTATTATTAATATTTTATTATTTTTTAGTATTATATTATCATTAACAAAATCATTTGTTGCCACTCTAGCTGATTCTATATCATAACCATGTAAATCAATAAATGGTAAATTTTTTGTAAATATATCTTCCATAGTTCATTCTCCTCTAGATATATATTATACCAAATATTAGAGATTAATTAAAGAAAAAGATTACTATTTTGGTAATCTTATTGTAACTTTTGTTCCCACACCCTCTTTTGAAGTATATATTAGTTCTCCATTATGAGCCTTTACTATTTCATTAGATAAGCATACACCTAGTCCACTGCCATCTTTTTTGGTGGTAAAGAACATTGTTTTTAGTTGTTGTAGTTCTTCTTCATTCATTCCAAGTCCGTCATCTTCAACAATAATATCAATATATTTTTTATAAATATTACTTGATATTTCTATTTGCCCTTTATTCTCTATTGCTTCAACACTATTTTTTAACACATTAATTAACACTTGTTTTAATCTTTCATAATCTCCTTCAAAATATATTTCTTCGTCTTCTCTATCTTTATAAATTAGTTTAATATTCTTTTTATTTAAAATTATTTTAAATGAGTCATATACGTCTTCAAGAAGAAGATTTAAATCTATTTCTGTTTTTACTATTTTAATTTTATTAAATTCTAAGAAATCAGTTATTATATTTAAACTGCGATTGGCTTCTTCACGCATTATATTTAAATATTTTAATGATTTTTCTTTATTATCTATGTTAAACATATCTAAATATCCTTTAATAACTGCAAGGGGATTTTTTATTTCGTGAGTTAATTTAAATAATGATTCTTTTATGACTTTGTCTTTTTCTAGTATTTCTATTGACTTGTTTAATTCTCTTACTTTTTCAATTATTTTAAATATATACAAAATTACAAATGAAATAAAATAATATATAAATACCAATATTATTAATTCTAGAAAACTATTTAAAGTTAAATCTAAATCTTTGAAAAAGTATTCAAATGATAGAAAGAAGCCTTGGAGAACCGCTATTGAAAGGATAAAACTCTCCATACTTAGTTTTCTTTTCTGGGCACATATATACAATATAAAATATGTTAAATACTTTATGCTAACTATTAAACAAATATTTTTATAAATTAGAAAACAATATGCAATATTTATTGTAGATAAGAGAATTGCTAATAATGGCTTTTTCTTCATTAAGGCTATTACTATTGGTATATTACAAAATAATAATACTTTACTATTTCCATTTATTATTCCGAATCTAAGGCACAAATAAAGTGAACTGGTTAGAGCTATGCTAAGTAGCAGATTATTATAATTCTTATTAATATCGCTTTTATAGCAAACTAATACTAAATATACCAATATAGGAAAAACAATTAAAACTACATTTAAAATTATATCTTCAAAAATTTCTATGTTCATAATATCCTTCTCTCTAAAAAAGATTATACATTTTATTTTTGTCGAATTTTGTCGAATAATGTCAAAAAAAAGAGCTTTTTGTAAATTTTTGCTCTTTATTTTAATTCATCAATATATTTTTTTATTTTTTTGGCATCATTACCTAAGATTATTTTTAGTTGGTCATCTATTTCTACAACGCCTTTTGCTCCTAATTTAATGATACCCTCTTTGTTAGCTTTTGTTATATCCTTTAGAGTTACTTTGAATCTAGACATATCTACTTCAGTATCTAAAATATTATCTTTTCCTCCTAGTAATTCTACTAATTTATTAAACTCTAATTTAACATCTTTTTTATTCATCTTAACTATAGCTAGTGCAATTATTAATAAAACAGCTATAATTACTATATATTGCCATGTGTCCATTTTATCTTTTCACCTCTATTACATTATACTATTTTTTTTTATTTATAACAAGTAGTATACTAAATTTTTATTTTAGTAAATTTATGATTTTTATTATTAAATTTTGATTAACTATTAGTTAACCAAAATATATGTATTAGTATTCTTTAAAAATCTAAACTATTAATTAAAAAAATTAATTATAATGTAATGATATAATTAAAGCGTGATAAGGTATGAGAGAGAAGTTTTTAAAAAGTACCATGAAATCTATTGCAAATAAGTATCCTGATTATGATAAAGATAGGCTTGAAATTATTGAATATGGTCTTGAGTCTTTATATATCATGATTACTAAAACTATTGTTATTTCTTTAATTGCTTTATTGTTAAATGTATTTAAAGAAATGCTTATCATTATGATATTATACAACATTATAAGAACAACAGCGTTTGGTATGCATGCTAAAGAAAGTTGGCAGTGCTATATAATATCCATTACTCTCTTTATTGGAGGAGCACTACTTTTTAAATATGTTAATGTCAGTTTCTATGCTAATGCTCTAATAGGCGCCACATCTTATATATTTTTAGTTATTTATGCACCCGCTGATACATATAAGAGACCTTTAGTAAATACTAAAAAAAGAAAAATTTATAAAATTATTACAGTTATTAATAGTTCTATTTTTTTAATATTAATTATAGTATTTAAAAATAGTAATATTAGTACAGCCTTAAGTTTAGGACTTTTGGATTCAATGTTAATGATACATCCATTAACCTATAGGATGTTTCATTTACCATATAATAACTATAAAACTTATAATGAGTCATATAGTTAGTTGATATGGTGAAATATAGACAAAAGAGGAGGTATGTAGTATTATGTTTGCATCATTTTTATCTTGGCTTGGTTCTCTAGCTGCTTCAACTGGTTCTAAAGCTTGCTGGGTATGGTTAGTTGATGAACCAAAGATGCCAAAATCTTTAATTAAATAACTTTTATATTTTACAAAAAGAACTATGACTATTTATTATCATAATTCTTTTTATTATTCGTTACTTTCAAAGTTTGAATATAAATATTATTTCTTATTTCATTCTTGGCTTCAAACATATTATTTTCGCTTAATATCTTTTTAACTAACAGCAAGCCATGACCTCTATTTTTGCCTTTAGTACTAAAAGATTCTTTACCAATTTTATCTAAATTAATTTCATTATTAAAAGTATTAGTAATGATTATTTCAACCTTTTCATTGATTAAATACATTTCTATACCAAGCTTTTTATCTTTTGATGTAAAACTTGCCTCAATAGCATTATCTAGATAAACACCTATTATTCTAGCTAAATCTTTAAAGTCTTTGGTATCAACATCCTTCAAAAATGAATTTTCTATTTGTTTAGAAATATTTACTGATACACTTATACCTTTATTTTCAGCTTCAAGAAACTTGTAATAAAAGAAACCTTTTAATCCATTTGATGGTAAATATTTAAATTTAGAATACTTCGTTGTACTTACTTTACCCTTATCACCAATAACGCTATCAATATATTCAATTATAGAACCATTATCTTCTTTATCTTGAAGTTTACATTTAATCGTGGCAAATTCATTTTTAGTTTCATGTCTTAATGTTCTTTGCTCTTCAATATCACTTTCATAATTTTTCATTACATCAAGTAAGCCATCATATTTTTTAGATACATTTTCATTATCCATTCTTTGTTTGTATAACGAAAACAGTATAATTATAAAAGCAAACATAGCAATTAAATATAACAGAACATCTTGATTTAGTTTATAACCTGTAGCAAATCTATAAAAGAATATTGCTGTAAATATAATAGATAATATTGAAATTATAACTATTTTCTTATTTTCAGACATTTTATAATTTACTAATTTTCTTAATGGCCTTTTCATAACGAATGTTAATAGTATCATTACTGTGCATATAGTAATATTTCCTATTAAACTACCCGATAAATTTGAATAAAAGTAAGACTTGCTTATATCAAATATATAAAGCATTCCACCTAATACAAGTAAATCAGGTATTACTAGTAGTATTACATATAGTATAGAGGTAAAAATTGCTTTACTTAGTTTGATATCAAATGTTAAGAAAAATAATGAGGCATATAATAGACAAGTAGTTATTGTTTTTATTGTACCAGTGGTATATTTAAATACAATGATGTTTAATAATACGAATGCTGATAATATTAGTATGTCATTAATTATGCTTTTGTATCTACGATTTACTATGACTATCCTTCCAAATATGTATAGAGTCAGTATTAAAAGCGTACTACTTAATAATGTTTTAAAATTCTCCAACATATTTCTTCAATCCCTTTCTTGATGCTGGAGAAATTAGATTTGTTTTTTCTCCATTTTTAAAGTATATTGTGGAAGTTGAATAGTCTACCTCTCTAACATTATCTAAGTTTACTAAGCATGATTTATGTGTTTGATAAAACATCGGTTTTAATTTACCCTTTAATTTTACTATTGATGTAGTTACAAATTTTTGATCGCCACTTACTTCGTGTATTATACATTTATTTTGAGAAGTTGCTTTTTCTATAAAATTTATTTCTTTATATCTAAGTTTTGTTTGAACGTGATTGTAAGTAAAACTTAAAACCTTATTCTTGTACATATTATCTATTACATATGTAATAGTCTCTGCAAGTCTTTCTTCATATCTGTTATATTTTGATATAAAATCTATTGCTCCAAGTCTTGAATAGAATATATCATTTTTACATTCCGAATGAGCTGTAACAAATATTATTATACTTTCATTATCAATCTCTCTTATTTCTGATGCGATTTCTAATCCGCTTATTGTTGGTAATTCAATATCTAAAATATATATTTTTATATCTGTATCATCATTCATAACCTTTTTAAACTTATTATTATATTCATTGAATTTTAATATTTTATATTCAATATCATAATTCATCAATGCTTTTACTACATATTTGCTAGCAGTTTCTAGTGCTTCATTGCTGTCTTCGCAAATTACAAACTTAATCATTTCTTTCACTTCTTTCTAGTTAGTTTTTTCCTCTTTTAATTCTTTTATTAAGTCATAAGAAATTATATCATTTGATATGTCTATTAAATCTGATGAATGTTTTATTCCATTTTGTATATATTCCTCAGTTATTGGCTCGTTACTTATTGGATATATTTCACCTTTTGGTGCACTATAATATATATTTGAAGTTAAATATGAACCATCTATAAATGTAACTATATTGTCTTTCAAATTAAATACATCGTTTCCTAATTGGTAATCGCTATGAATTCCAAGCATATTTCCTAAAGTAGGAAGTACATCTATCATTCCCATAGGAGTACTAACTGTTTTATTAAATTCTTTATCTTTGGTCCAAATTATAAATGGTACTTTTCTATTTAATTCATAATTATAATCATTAAATGAAACATATCCTTCGTCTGACTCATTTTTTATTCTATCGTTAATTGGATCATAATTATAAAGTAGATTAAAATCATCTTTGTCCATTCTAGCATCATGGTCACCATATATTACTAATACAGTATTATCAAGCAATCCTTCACTATTCAGTTTGTTTATAAACTCTCCAATTGCTTCATCTGCATAATGTACTGATCTTATATAGTTCCCTAATTTAGTATTATTTAAATATTCTCTTGTGATTGTTTGATTGTTTAATTCAACATCAATAGTTGTTTGATACTCTGGCATAAGTTCTAAATCACTAAATGGAGTATGATTTGATAACATTATTAGTGTTGCATAAAAAGGTTCTCCTTCGGTTGCTTTTATTTCTTCCATTATATTTACTGATTGACTAAAGAAGGATTTGTCGGATAATCCAAGTCCTATTGTCTCGTCAATTACATATGAATCTTTACTATAAAACTTATCATATCCTAGACTCTTATGCATAATATTTCTGTTCCAAAATTCTCCTGTGTTAGCATGCATACTATATGTATAATACCCTTTTTCTTTTAATAACTTTGGTATTGAAATATATTCTCTATCAAAGAAGTTAACAAATACTGTTCCTTTGGTTGATGGCATAAGGGAAGTATTAAATGTAAATTCTGCGTCTGAACTTGTTCCTACGCCAACTTGTGAATAAAAGTTATTAAAGAATATTCCCTCTTTGCTTAATTTATTTAAATTAGGTGTTACTTCTTTTCCATTGAATGTTAATTCCATTGCGAATTCTTGCATACTTTCCGCATGTATTACTATGACATTTTTTCCTTCAAATATATTAGTATATTCATTTTCTACCTTAGTATACTTGTTTTCTTCATAATAATCTTTTGTTTCCTTATAGGCTTTATCACGTCCAAATGCTGTATTTATTCGTGGTGATATGCTTTGAACTATATCATTTATTTGATACATATATATTCCATAATTTATTACAACAGATTCTCTATTCCATAATTTATAAAAGCTTCCCCATGCTCCAAGTGGCATAATAATTGCAGCAAGGGCCCATGTTGATAATGCTGTAATAATAAACTTTCTTACTGTTTTTTTATTTAAATTTAATTCTTTTGAAAAATATTTCTTTTTATTTAAGAAATAGTATGATAGGTAAAATGCTATTGGACACCATATATATATTAAATCTACTGGTTTTAATACATTTTCAAATATAGCATTACCAACATCTTTAGCATACACAAGATTAGATAGTAGTGCTACTGAAGCAAACGAACTATAATAATGATAATATATGCTGTTTATTAAGCATACTAATGTAAGTATAATCGACATTGTCATAAAATACTTTATTCTGTTTTTTCTTTTTATAGTAAAGGATATTAATGATATGAAAATCAGTAATCCCAAATCTATAAGTAGTGGTGGCAAACTAAATACATTTTTTACCGTTACTCCTCTTAAAATAATACCATTTACTAGGTTCGTTATGATAAAAGAAGCCACTAGCAAATAGCTATTCTTTACTCTTTTTAATCTTTCTTTTAGTTCTTTTTTATTTATTTTCGACATTTTCATCACTTCAAGGGTATTATATCACATAAAATTAGTTTGTTGCAACTATTATTTTTAATTATGTTTTTGGCCTATTTTTCTTTTTAACTACTAATATCTTTTATTTTTTTATCTCGAAATTATTTTACTAAATTAAATAAGACTTATTAACCAATTGTTAACTTTAAATAAAATAAAAAAATGTGAAATTAATCACATTATTTTTCATTATTAAAGCCAAATTTCTTGTTGAATTTTTCAACTTGTCCTTTTTTAGAAGCTGTACTTTGCTTTCCAGTATAAAATGGATGGCATTTTGAGCACACTTCAACTTGAATGTTTTCTTTTGTTGATTCTGTTTCAAAAGTATTTCCACAAGCACAAGTAACAGTAGCTTTTACATAATTTGGATGAATATTCTTTTTCATTATTCTCTCTCCTTCCGCCATGACAAAAAAGTCATAGTAATAAAATTACATGGTATATTATATCAGGTATTTTTTAAATTTTCAACTATTATTTGTGAAATTTTTTGATAACCTTTAACATTAGGTAAATAATTACTATTAATTTTGTTAATATATGTCGGATTATTATCAAATATTTTAGATAAATCTATATATGTATAATTGTATTTTTTTGTTAAAGTTTTTAATTTATAATTAGCATAATCTATAATATCTTTATTATTGTCTGAGATGTTGTAATATCCTAATATATATACTTTGTCATGATGAAATTTATTGATATAATTTAATATTTTGTTATAATCGTTTATCATTGTATCTATATAAGTATATATATTTTGATTATTCTTATCAATTTTATAGTATATTTCTTGTATTCCTATAGACATGGTGATTATGTCAGCCTCTTTAATTAGTCTACTTAATGTAATATTATTTTTACTTTTATTATATTCTAGTATTGTTACAATATCTGATACTTTATAATCAATATTAGTAAAAGTATTATTATAGTTTTTTAATAAATGTTTTTCATCTAAATAATCTTTGATAAAATCACTATAACCATACGATTTAACGCCATATTCATTTATTCCTTTTGATAGTGAATCACCAAATACAAGATAATTTTTTTTATTTCCTTCTGTTTTAGTATATACAAAATAGCATGATAGAAAAAGAGTTAATATTAAAAATACTTTTTTCATAGTTCACCTACTTTAGTATATTTAAATTAACTCTATTTTAGCACCTACTTTTGATAGTTTTCCACAGATATTGTCATAACCTCTTAAAATGTATTTTATATTATCTATTGTTGTTATACCATCGGCGATTAATCCACATATTAGCATAGATGCACCACCACGAAGGTCAGTTGCAGTTACATTTTTACCTGTTAGTTTTGTAACGCCTTTTACTTTGGCTACTCTATTGTCTTTGACAATTATGTTTGCACCCATACGATTAGTATCGTAAATATTTTGGAATCTATTTTCCCATATTGTTTCTTCAACTGTACTAATTCCATGGCATTGTGTTAAAAATGGTATTAATGGTTGCTGAAGATCAGTTGGAAATCCAGGATATGGTAAAGTCTTTACGCTTACAGCCTTATATTTATTTGGCTTTTTTATTGTTATTGAATCTTCATTGATATTCATTTCTACACCGGCTTCGATTAACTTTGATGTTAGTGACTCAATATGTGATGGTATTAAATTTTTTATTGTTAAATTTTCTCCGAGAAGAGCCCCAATAATTACATATGTTCCTGCCTCAATACGATCTGGTATTACTTCGTGAAATGACTTATGCAAGTAATCTACACCTGTTATGGTAATAACATTAGTCCCCGCTCCTTTTATTTTAGCACCCATATTATTTAAAAAAGTTGCTACATTTACTATTTCTGGTTCTTTAGCTACGTTTTCGATTACCGTTGTTCCCTTTGCTTTTACTGCCGCTAGCATAGTGTTAACCGTTGCTCCTACGCTTGGCATATCTAGATATATTGTTGCGCCTTTCAATTCTTCGGCATCTACTATATATCTGTTTCCTTCTTCAATAACTACCGCTCCTAATGCACGATATGCTTTTAAAGTTTGATCTATTGGTCTTTCTCCTATTGTACAACCACCCGGAAAATACATTTCAACATGTTTATATTTTCCTAGCAATGAAGACATAAAATAATATGAAGCTCTTAGTTTTTGTGACATCTCTTCTGGTATTTCCTTATTTTCTATGTTTGTTGAATCTATTGTTAGTACTCCGTTTTCTCTCTTTACTTTAGCATTTAAATAATTTAATATTTCTTCAAGTGAATCAATGTCAGAAATATTTGGTACATTACTAATTGTTACCTCCTCATCGCAAAGAATAGCTGCTGGTACTAGTGCTACAGCACTGTTTTTGGCACCACTTACTTCTATTTCACCAGTTAGTTTATGGCCGCCTTCTATTTTTATTTTACTCATAGGCACTCCTTCCTAATTTCATTTTAATATCTATTTTAATTTTAGTCAATCACTAATTATTTTATTTACATATTTTTACATTACTTAAATATGTATAATAATCCAATTGTCAAAAGAATTGACCCTCCTACTACAGTTGATATTTTGCCATATTTCTTATTTAAAATATTTCCTAAATTTAATCCTAAAAATGTAAATACTAAGCTTGTTATAGAAAATATTAATGCAGATAATATGTACTTGTCTGTTATAGCGGGAAAACCTATTCCTGTCGTTAAACTGTCAATACTTACTGATAAGCCAAATAATAAGTATCCAAAAATACTTAAAAGAAATTTTTCTTCTTTTTCTTTGAAACTTGATATAATCATTTCAATTGCTATTAGAGATAAAATCAATCCCACTAAAATGTTGGTATTTATTATTATTTTGCTTGTTACAAATAAACCTATATTCAGACCTATCAATGGCATTACAAAATGATATATTCCCACTATTAGGGATAGTAATATTTTATCTTTCTTTGAAATACTCTGGGTTCCATATATTAAAGCCAAAGAAAAAGCATCCATTGATAGGCTTACTGCAATTAAAAATATTGTTATTATTTTCAAGTGTTATCACCTATTTAAATGTATGCATTTTATTATTAAAATATTTTATTTATCTTTTCTACTATCCAAGATTTATACTCTACATCATTTGTATTTTCTAAATCAGCAAGGCATAAATTAGGAAATAGTACACACCACCAATTGTCTCCTTCTGCTTTTCCAATACTTATTACTACTGACTCGTAATATCCTTCCTCATATTTTAATCCACGATATTCTTTTTCTGGAAAATAGTTTAATCCATAGTTTATACTAAAATTCATACTGTAATTATTTTCATTAAATATTTGCTCAATATCTTCTTTGGTTTTTGGAATATTATTTTTTATTTTTTCCCTAGCTACTTCTTTGCTGTCTTCATCCTTTATTAAATTATAAGTATTATTCTCTAAATATTTTTTTACTTTATTTTTCATATTTTGATCTAAAACACTATTACTATTTGGTATTACTCTTAACCTTATAGCAGTATCTGGTATTATCACTTCATTATTTTTTGTTTCTTTATATATAAATACCGCTATAATTAAAGTCAATATAAGTATTATTTTTTTCATATAAAAAATATCACCCTTTCATCTTCATTATGAGTGACATTTTCTTTTTTTATTCTTATTTTTCTATTTTAATTACTATTTGATAATCTGTTAATCCATCTACTTCTTCCATAGTTGCATTGTATCCCGCAGTAATCATATCATCTAAAGTATCTTTGGCAAGTTTAATTGCAGTAGCTAATTTTAATTTACTTAAGTTAAATGCTGCTGGTTCTTTTACTTTTTCATTAGGTACTTCAATCATATTTTCTTCCTTCTTATCTTCTACTTTTATTGCATTATCGCTAAATATATCTGACTTGTTTTCAATGATATTTAATCCTTCAAGAGCGGATGCTACTGGTGTTTTTACCTCATTTAATTTATTTATATCAATAAAATCATTTTTATTTTGGGCATATACATTAGGATTTTCACTCTTTTTTTCTACTTGTGGAGCTACTTGAATATCTGGAATCTTTGGTTCTTCAACTTTTGTTGTACTAACTTCTGGTATTATTTGCTCGCTTTGAGTAACTGGAATGCCAATTGGAGCAGGTTGAATTACTGGTTCATCTTTTGGCATATCATGCTTTATTCCTAACATATTCTTTATATATTCGTCGGTATCTCTAACGTTCATTCTTTCAGTTATTATTTTATTTAATACTTCTTTTTGTTTATCTTCATCTTTTATTTGTAATAAACATCTTGCATGACGTTCTGATATTAGATTGTTCATTAATGCTACTTGTACTTCATTTGTTAAAGCAAGTAATCTCATTTTATTTGCTATGGTTGATTGACTTTTTCCCATTCTTTTGGCAAGTTCGTCTTGAGTAAAGTTGCCCATATCTAATATTTTTTTGTATGATTTAGCTTCTTCTATTGCTGACAAGTCTTTTCTTTGAATATTTTCAATTAGGGCAAGTTCTGCACTAGTTTGATCATCCATTGACCCTACGATAGCAGGCACCTCAGTAAGACCCGCAAGTGTTGCAGCTTTATATCTACGTTCGCCAGCTATTATTTCATATTTACTACCTAAATCTCTTAATATTAGAGGCTGTATTATTCCATGTTCTTTTATTGAATTTGCAAGTTCATTTAATGCTTCTTCATCAAAAGTAAGTCTCGGCTGAAATCTATTAGGAATGATATCTGATAAACGTACCATTACTACTTCTTTATTCATTCTCATACTATTACCCTCTTTTCACTTCTTCTACACTAATATAATAATACAATAAAAATTACTTTTTTACAAGTAATTTTTGATATTTTATTTTAGGTATTTGTTTATTTTATTCAATATTTCTTCTTTATCTGAAGATTTTATTATATAATCAGCGAAGCCCTCTTGTAAATATTCTTCATCATAATCATATTTATTATCTTTTGTTAATAGTATTACTTTGGTATTAAAATTTCTTATTTCTAATAGCTTTCGCATAATTAAATGACCGTTTTGTGGTTCTAAGTCTTCATCTAATAATATTAAATCATATTTTTCTTTATTTCTTATCCTTTCTAGTCCTTCTTTTCCTGACTTTGTACTAGTTAATTCAATATTTGTTTCATTTAATATTTTATTAAATAATTTTTCACTAGATGGACTATCGTCTATTAATAATATTTTCTTTTTATCATAGATATTATCATATTTATCTAAATTAGTATTTGCTAAATCGTATTTTTGATCTAATATTATTTTCATAGTAGTACCACTTCCATAATTACTACTTGGTACGATTGTTCCATTCATTAGTGTTATTAGTCTTTTGGCATTATATAGATTATTATTTAAATTATGATTGTCTTCTTTTTCTTGTTTCTTTGTAAATATCCTATTTATATCTTCAGCTTTCATTCCTGTACCGGAGTCTTCAATAGATATTATTAATCTTGCTATATCACCTTTTATGATGGTATTTACACTAAATTCTATATAACCACTACTGGTGTACTTAACACTATTATCTAATATAATAGTTAATGCTTTCTTTAGATTTATGCTATCTCCATATAAATACTCAGGAATATCACTTGCTATACTTACTCTAAAAACTAAATTTTTATTTTGAGCTTTAGTTTTATACATTCCTACAAGTTCTTTTAATAATATTTTTATATTATATTTTTGGTTATATATTCTAACACTAGCACTATCAATACTTGATATATCTAATATTTCATTTGTCATAGTAGTAAACTTAGCAGTACTTCCCTTAATATTTCTAGCAGAATTATTTATTTCTTCAACATCAATTTTTTTATTATCTGTTTCATCTAATATGTTATCTGTTTCTTTATCGATATCTTTGGTTATACCTCTTATCTCATTTGTCATATTATACAAAAATAGTGTTTTTTCTTCATTAGCGTTATCACTTATTACCTTAGCCTTATGAACTTCATCTAACATTTTCATATCAGGATTTTCAATGGTAAAGTACATAATATAGCACATTAAAGCTAATATTAAGTCATATATAATCATTCCTGGAATTAATAGTGAAAAGAAATATAATATTACTAGAAGTAAGAATACTATAAAGATTGGTAAATATCTTTTATCTAATTTTTTAATATTTGTTAGTGCCACCAGTAAAGATCCTGTTAGCATTATTGCTACCATTGCATACCCAAGCATTGTTGTTGCCCCTGTTACATTAGTAGCAACTTTGGCATCTACTAGTTTGATATTTGTGAATAACATTATTACTGAGAATACAATATTTGCTATAATTAAGATTGTTGATACCTTTTTAGGATTCTTTCTTACTTTATCATAAGTTATTAATAACGTATAAAAGAATAAACTTGAAAAGATAACTGAAAATAAGGTTGATAGTATTTTATTTAAATAATTAAGCAAAGTATAATAATTATTTACGATACTTTCAAATGTATTTGCAGAGCATATTATATGTATTACTGTATCTATAGCTGCTACGATTAGTGATGATATTAGTATTACTTTATATGGTTTATTCTCTTCTAAATCTGCACGTTTTTTTGAAAAATACACAATGTTTAGTATTAAAATAAAGATTAACGATACTAAAGGTATTTCAAATTCTAATGACATTTTTATCACCTATCTTCATTAAAATTATAGCATATTGCATACGAAAAGAAAAGATTTTTTTCTTTTCTTTACTATCTTTTTAATGGCCCTTTTTTTAGCATATAAGTTTTGAAATCGTAGTTTTTTTCTTCTTCTTTATCATATAGCCATTTGAATAGATATGCATTTTCTTCTGTAACTATATCTTCTGGGCGAGTTATATTCTTAGGTTTATACACAGTTAATTCTTCGGTGATTGCATCAGTAAATTCTTCAGGGTCCGCTGGCCATTTTGTTTTATATTTAAAATATTCTTGTCTTCTCTCTTCTAAAAACATTTCATGATAATTTTCTGGAAGCTCTGCTCTTTTTATTGGTACAGAATATTCTTTTATCTGCTCAAACATCAATGTAGCCATTGAATCTCTTATTTCTTCATTTGCTTCATCTTTGCTATATTGATAAGATTGTAATGGCTTACCAAAACTTATATGAATGGTATTTGTTTCTGGTACTAAAAAGTTAGATAATGGTACTACTTCTATACCGGTTTCTACTGATAACTTATAGGCTCCAGAGAAAATATGCTGTTCTAATAGATTTTCAGTATTATTCCATCCACCTGCAGGATATATTAGAACACTTACTCCTTGTTCCAATAACCATTTCATTATTTTTAAAGATTCTTTTCTACTATTTTGATTTCTTCTATCAACATAGATAATACCATTCATCCATGCACCATACATTTTTAGATTGTGTTCTAATTGGTATGTTGTTCCTATTAGGGCATATGTTTGTCTATCTAGTGCTCTTAAATTAGTTATTATATCTTCGGAATGATAGTGGGTAGATACAAATATATATGGTTTCTTTTTTTCTAAGACTTCCTTTGGGCTTCTTCCTTCATCTATAATCATTTTACCTTTAGTGGCTACCTTAAGAACTCCTTTTAATGGCGCTCTAACTACTTTTCTTGGTATTAATTCTTTTCTACTATAATCTTCTAATTTTTTATTTTCTAAATATTTTAATCCTGTATTCATATTTAACTCCCCTCAAAAATCAGCAATAGTGTACCATAAAAGTACTTATTTTTCAAGTGCTTTTACCAAAATTGTTCTTGATAGAGACTTAGGCTCTATCAAGCCACTTGAGACCTTAGGCTCAAGTGGAAATAAAAAGATATATAATACTGCACTATATATCTTTCTTAATAATTTCAGAATATCTTCTTGGATACTTTGAACTTGTCTCTTTTAACTTTAAATATTTAATTATAGTTCTAATACTATTTTCTTTGGGTAAATTAAATACAACTCTAGATTCTTCTTTAATATCTAACTTATTATAGTAGTTAACTATATTTATTTCTTCATTTTCAGTATTAGCCTTCATTGCTATAAAATAGCCATTTACCTTTACTAAAGGAATTCCATATTCTAATAAGTGTTTTAATGGAGCTACTGCTCTTGCTGTTACTATATCAAATACTTCTCTATTTTTCTTAGAATAATCTTCTACTCTAGTATTTATTATGGTTACATTATCTAAACTCAAAGATTCTTTTACTATATTCAAAAAATGACATTTCTTACTATTTGCCTCTATTAGAGTTAATTTAGAGTTAGGAAAACATATTGCTAATACTAAGCCTGGAAAACCTGCTCCTGAACCCAAATCACAAATACTCTGATTATCTATATTTACAACTTTTGTTATTGTTAGACTATCATAGAAATGTTTTAAGTATACATCCTCTTCTTCAATTATTCTAGTCAAGTTATACTTACTATTTTCTTCTTTTAATATTTGATAGTATCTATCTAAATTATTTAATTCTTCTTTAGTAAGAACTAAGCCAAGTTCTTTTACTTTAATTATAAATTCTTCTTTAGACATTATAAAACTTCCTTAAGTATACTAATAATATTGATATATCTGCTGGGTTAACACCGCTGATACGAATAGCCTGAGCTATGTTTAATGGTCTTACTTCTTTTAGTTTTTGTCTTGCTTCACTGGCTAGATTAGGTACTTTATCATAATCTATATCTAATGGTATTTGTTTTTCCTCATTTTTAAGCATCTTCTCGGCTTCACGTTCTACTTTTTTGATATATCCTTCATATTTTATTTGTATTTCTGCTTCTTCAAGTACTTCTTTGGAATAATTTAGATTTAGATTAAATACTTTGTTTAGTTCTTCTAACTTGGCTGTTGGATTCTTTAGATAATCATATACAGTAGTTGTTACTCTTCTTTTTTCGTTATCCACAGTTATTTTTATTTCTTTTAATTTTTCTATTAATTCTAAAATATTTTGTTTCTTTTCTTTAAACTTTTCGTATTTTGCTCCTGTTACTAATCCAACATCATGGCCATACTCAGTTAATCTTAGATCGCTATTATCATGTCTTAGTAAAAGACGATATTCTGCCCTTGAAGTTAACATACGATATGGTTCTTTGGTTCCTTTAGTTACTAAATCGTCTATTAATACTCCTATATAGGCTTCATTTCTCTTTAGTATTAACGGTTCTTTTCCTTCTAGTTTTAGACCGGCATTAATACCGGCGATTAAGCCTTGACAAGCAGCCTCTTCATAACCGCTAGTGCCATTTATTTGACCGGCAGTAAAGAGATTATTTAATACTTTGGTCTCTAGACTTGGCTTTATTTGGGTTGGATAGATAGCATCATACTCTATAGCATAGGCATATCTTAATATTTTAGCCTTTTCTAAGCCGGGAAGACTATGTACCATTTCTTCTTGGATATTTCTTGGCATGCTTGTTGAAAATCCTTGAAGATAGATATCATCATAATATTTACTTTCTGGTTCTAAGAATAACTGATGTCTTTCTTTATCACTAAATCTTACTATTTTATCTTCAATTGAAGGACAGTATCTTGGGCCTACTCCTGTTATGTCATTTAATCCACCATACATACTTGATTTGTTTAGATTATCTAGAATTATTTTTTTGGTTTCTTCTGTTGTGTATATTAAATGGCAGGGCTCCTGGTTATTTACATCGTAAACTGGAGGGTTGGTATGTGAAAAAGTATATGCTTCTTTGTCTCCATCTTCCCTTTGTGTTTTAGTAAAGTCAATAGTACTCCTGTCAATTCTTGGTGGTGTTCCTGTTTTTAACCTTAGAATGTTAAAACCATATTTTTTTAAGTTATCAGATAAATGCATGGATGGTCTTTCGTTATGTGGACCGCTTCTAGTACGGGTGTCTCCTACTAGAATATCGGATTTTAAGTATGTTCCTGTTGTTAAGATAACAATATTTGATATTATGTTTTCTCCTGTATCTAGTACTACACCGTGAACTGTATTATCTTTGACAATTAAGTCTTCAACCATTCCTTCTTTGATAGAAAGATTCTTTTCACTTCTTAATACTTTTAACATTTCTCTAGGATATGTTATTTTATCCGCTTGAGCTCTTAATGATTTTACTGCGGGGCCTTTAGCATAATTTAACATCTTCATTTGGATAAGGGTTGCATCCGCCACCTCACCCATAGAGCCTCCTAGAGCATCTATTTCTCTTACAATTATTCCTTTTGCGGATCCACCAATTGATGGATTACATGGCATTGTAGCTATGTTATTTATATTTCCTGTTACTAAAAGGGTTTTATGTCCTTTTCTAGAGGAAGCAAGGGCAGCTTCACATCCAGCATGTCCCCCTCCTACTACTATTACTTCATAATTCATGTTATCACTCTACTTTCCTAAGCAAAATCTAGAAAATAATTCATCTAATAATTCATCTTTATAAGTTGCTCCAATTACCTCACCAAGAGTATTCCAAGCATCTCTTAGTCCTAGTTCCACTATATCTATTGGACTATTATCATTTATTTCTTTAATAGTGTTGTCTATTATAGTTAGTGATTTTTTTAATAATGATATAGTTCTAGCATTTGATAAATATGTTAAGTCATTAGATGAAAGCTCTCCTATATTGAATAATTCTCTTATCTTGTCTTTTATTTTATCTATTCCTATATTTTCTTTTACAGATATTTCTATGTAATCATTTAATAATGATTTATCTAATTTGCCTTCTAGATCAATTTTATTTACAACAATTATTTTCTTTTTGTCTTTTAACTTATTTAATAATTCTTTTTCTTCATCTGATAATTCTTCATTATTATTTAGTATAAATATTACTAAGTCTGACGAATCTATTATCTTTAGACTTTTTGAGACTCCTAGCATTTCTACTAGGTCATCACTTTCCCTAATACCCGCAGTATCTGTTATATTTAAGGTTATTCCCCCAAGGACAATAGTTCCTTCTACTATGTCTCTTGTAGTTCCAGGAATATTTGTAACTATTGCTTTTTCTTCTTCAATAAGTGCATTTAGGAGACTACTTTTACCAACATTTGGTTTACCTATTATTCCTACTTTTATGCCTTCTTTAATTACTTTACTGTCTTCAGATTTCTTGATAATATTTTCTAGTCTTTCTCTAAATTTTTTGATATTTGGAAGCACTTTATCATTAGTCATATCTTCAACATCTTCGTATTCTGGATAGTCAATATTTACTTCAATATTACTGATAATTTGAACTAAATCACTACGAAGACTTTTGATTAGATTTGATGTCTCACCAGTTAGTGTATTTATTGATATTTTTCGGGCTGTTTCTGATTTTGATGATATTAAATCCATGGTAGCCTCTGCTTCAAGAAGATCTATTCTTCCATTTAAGAAAGCTCTTTTAGTAAATTCTCCTGGTTCTGCTAGTCTGGCCCCATTATCTAGTAATAATTCTAAGACTTTATTAGTCGTTGCTATTCCGCCATGACAATTTATTTCTACGACATCTTCTTTGGTGAATGTTTTTGGTGCTAGCATTACACTCACTAGAACTTCGTCTATTTTTTCATTACCATCTTTAATATAGCCATAATGAATAGTATGCGATGCTGCATTTGTCAAGTCTTTAGTAAATACTTTATTTGTTATTTTTATTGCTTCTTCACCGCTTAACCTTATTATTGATATTGCTCCTACTCCCGTAGTTGTTGATATGGCTGCAATTGTATCTTCCATAGTACGCCTTCTTTCTCTGGTAGTATTTTATCACATTCTGTCTTAATTGTCATTTAATTTTTACAATATAAATTAAAAAAGAAAGTATTTTACACTTATTTACTTTCTTTTAATTTAATTACTACTTTTCTATTTGGCTCTTCTCCAATTGATTCTGTATAAACATATTTGTCATCCGCTAGGGCTTCATGGACTATTCTTCTCTCATAAGAATTCATGCTATCCATTGTTACTTCTGTTTTTGTTTTGTATGCTTCTCTTGCTAGTTTTTTAGCTAAGTACTCAATACTTCTTGCTCTTTTTTCTTTATAGTTTCCAACATCAATAATAATTGATAATGGCTCTTTTAATTTTGAATTTACCATTTGTCTTATTAGTAATTGAAGTGCTGCCACATTCTTACCATTTTTTCCAATAAGAATAGCATTGTTTTCAGAGAATATTGTAACAGTAATGCTATTTTCTCTTCTTTTTACTTCGAAGTTTGATTTAGCTCCCATTAATTCAGTCATTTTGCTTAATGTGTCTTTGATAAATGAAACTATTTCTTTTATATTCAATACTTCTATTTTAACATTCTTTTTTAGTAAACTACTTTTATCTTCAACATTATTTACTATTAAATCTTCTTCAGATATATTTAGCTCATATAAAGCAAGGTTAATGGCCTGTTCCTCTGTTTTTCCTTCAAAATAATATTTATTCATTACTTCTTTGCCTTCTTTCTTTCAACAATTAAGTTTTGAACTACGGTAAATAATGATGATGCTATCCAATATAATCCTAATGCTACTGGTAGACTGAATGAAGCTATTACTACCATGGCAAGCATTATATATATTGTACTCTTCATTTGATTATTCATTCCAGTTTGATCTTTTAATGTCTTTCTAAATGATAGATATGAACTACCTAAAACTAAAACAAATAATAATAGATATAAATACCATGATTTAGATACTATACCGTGTGATATTGTAGTTCCCATGTCTAAGCCAAAAAATTTATTTTCAAATATTACCGGAGTTCTATTTATCGCTTCAAGGAATGCAAACAATAGTGGTATTTGAATAAATGATAATAGACAGCTTGATAATGGATTTATCTTATTTTTTTGATAAATCATCATCATTTCTTGTGCCTTCATCTTTTGATCTTCTTCGCTGTTTTTATCTTTGTATTTCTTTTCTAGTTTTTCTAGTTGTGGCTGAATTTCTTTCATTTTTTCTGATTGCATAGCGGTCTTTCTAGTAAATGGATATAATATTAATCTTATTACTAAGCAAGATAAAATTATTGCAAATCCATTTGCTAAGCCTTTACTTAGACCTGTTTTTCCTAATAATACACCAATATTTATAATTGCCCAAGCTAGTGGTTTTACAAACACTGTAGTCCATAGTCCTTCATATTCAGAAAATGGTTTAAAGCTTTCACAACTTGGTAGTTTATCAACATCTACTTTATTTTCTTTATATAATTCTATTACGTCTTCATTTGTAGGTCTACAAAGAATATTTTCTGTTAATGCCTTACCTGTTTCTTCATACTTTACAGCTTTTTTATCTTCTCCTGTCAAAGTCCTAGTACATCCTGTTAGCATAACTAAACTTAGGATAATTAGTACTATTTTAAATGTTTTTTTGCCTTGTTTCAAATTAATCACCTATACTTAGTAGTTTTAACAATTCTTTTTCTATTTCTTGGTACGTTAAATCTACTATGCCTTTCTTAACAATTATAACATAGTCATAGCCTTTTTGCACTATATTTTTATTATTATCAATAATGTTTTTTACCCTTCTCTTTATTTTATTTCTTACTACCGCTGTTCCTGTCTTTTTAGGGATAGTAATACCATATTTATTATCATCATTTGTTTTACGATAATATATACTAAAATATTTGCTTCTTCTGCAAATATTAGTATTAATTATCTCAGTATATTCTCTTGATGATTTAATTATTTCTATCTTTTTCATATTAATTTAGATATAAAAAAATAAAAAAGAAAACAAAATTATGCACATAATTTTTTTCTTTTTTTATTTCTTCTACTCTTTAAAACATTACCTTTAATTCTAGCAAAGAAACCATGCTTTTTAGCTTTTTTTCTATTATTAGGTTGATAAGTTCTTTTCATTATATAATACACCTCCAAGTCAAATGCTACTTTATTATATAGTTTTATTTTGTTTATGTCAAGAAATTTTAATGATTTTGTTTATCATTTTCTTTAGTTAATATTCTCATTATTTTAGTTTCTCTTTCATCATAAGCTGCATTTTCTTCTTTTAATCTTTTGTTTTCTTGTTCTAAAAGTGAATACTTTTCTGTTAATTCTTTATTAATGCTAACCGCTGAGGCAAGTTCATTTTGAATTTCCACAAAATCTTCACGTAGTTTATCACGTTCATCTCTAGCTTTTTTAGCATAAATATTTGCTCCTGCTGATGTAAGTTCTTTTTCTAGTGATAAATTATATGATTTTATCATTTCAAGCATACTATCAGACAAATTTACATTCTTTTCTTGTAATTTTGCTAAATCTATTGGACATTTAGCTTGCATTGCTGCTGAAATAAAGGTTAAAATATTATCTAATTCTTTACTCAAAGCAAATAACTGATTATATTTTTCTAAAACGTATTGATAATCACTACATACTTCCACTCTAGCATCATATTCATCAGCATAATTTTGAAGTGTTTTTAGTTTTTTTGCCTTATCATCGTAGTTATAAAATACTTTTCTGCTATCATTAATACCATCATTTATAATTATTGAAGAAAGCATTGTTATATGCTGATTGGTAAGTAATTGATTTAAAAATTCTTTAGCCCCAGCATCTTCTAAGTCAATAATTCTACTAGTCATTGGTGAGTAGACGTTTCCATCTTTTTTTAATCCCAAAATTAATATTTCTTCGTTTCTTTTATAACATATATAGTAGTCACCTTCAAGCTGTTGCATACCAGTTATAAAACTATATTGTTTGATATATGGGCAAATGAACTCTATGCTACCTATATCATTAATACCACAATTACTTTTAAAATTAGCTGCTTTATCGTTTGCATAATATGAAATAAATGTCTTATAATTTAAATAACCCTCACTAACTAATTTATGTATTTTATACGGATCACTGCATATTTCTTTCAATATATCATAACTGCTTTTACTTTTTAATAACTTGGTTGATTTTAGATACTCAGTTTTAATTCCAAGTAAATGTGCTATACCTTTTTGAGAAAAAACAACATCTATTCTTTTCCCATTGGCAAGATATAACTTATATACTCTTTCATTAAAGTTTCTCTGTTCATACCATTCTAAGCAATCCTCTATTTGCTCAACTAATTCTTCAAATTCACTTTTATTTTTAATTTCTTTTTTCATAACAATCCCCTCGTTTCGGCTATGTATTCTATCATAGTTGTTATTCTTTGTCAAATTTAACTTCTATAATAAGATTATTTAGTAATAGTATAATTATGATTAATAACTGCCCAAAAGTATTTTTCTGAAGACCTTAGGCTTCAGAAAACACTGAGTAACGAAGTACGAAGTGAAAGAAATATAAAAAACTACTTCCTTTTTTTGATATTTTTTGATACAATTATATTTGAGGAAAATAAGGTGACATTATATGGGAAAAATTATAGCAATCGTAAACCAAAAAGGTGGAGTTGGTAAGACCACCACTAGTATTAATTTAGCTGCTTCACTTGGCGTTTTAAATAAAAAAGTATTACTTGTTGATTTAGATCCGCAGGGAAATGCCACTACTGGAGTTGGAGTAAATAAAGGGGATATATCCAGTAGTATATACGAAGTACTTACTATGAAAAAAACTATTTCTGATTCAATAATAAAAACTAAAAGTAAGAATTTATCTTTACTTCCTGCCTATCTTAACTTAGCAGGAGTAGATATGGAACTTATAGAATTAGAAAGGCGTGCAAAAGAAACTGGTGACAAATTCAACAGAGTCACAAGATTAAAAGATGAATTATCAAAGGTCAAAGACAATTATGATTTTATATTTATTGATTGTCCGCCTTCGCTTGGTATTCTAACTACTAATGCACTAGCTGCTGCTGATTCTGTTCTAATTCCTGTTCAGTGTGAGTATTTTGCTCTCGAAGGTATTATGCAACTTATTAATACCATAATGCTTGCACAAAGAAAAGTTAATCCTAACTTGGACATTGAAGGAGTTCTTCTTACAATGTTTTCCAATACTAACTTAGGTGTAGAGGTAATTGAAAGTATTAAAGGCTTCTTTAAAGAAAGAGTATACGATACAATTATTCCAAGACTAGTAAGACTTGCTGAGGCTCCTAGTCATGGCAAACCAATTATTGAATATGAGCCTAGAAATAAAGGCACTATAGCATATCTAAATTTAGCTAAGGAGGTTATAGATAGAAATGGAACAAAAGAAGAAAGCACTAGGTAGGGGGCTTGAAGAGTTATTTTCAACAGAAGTTCTTGATTTTGATACTTTTGAAAGCAATATAATGGAAAATGCCACAACTAATGAAATTCAAGATATTCCTGTTAATGAAATTAGGCCAAACCCTTATCAGCCTAGGAAGAGTTTTAATGAAGATGCTCTAAGAGAGTTATCTGAATCAATCAAAAATCATGGTGTATTTCAGCCTATTATTGTAAAAAAAGGTATTCGTGGTTATGATTTGATAGCAGGTGAAAGAAGACTTAGAGCTAGTAAAATGGCTGGCTTAAGTAAAATACCCGCTATTGTAAAAGATTTTTCTGACGACGATATGCGAGAAATTGCATTACTAGAAAATATTCAAAGAGAAAATCTTACTGCTATTGAACTTGCATGGGCTTACAAAGGAATTATTGATAACTTAGATATCAGACAAGAAGATCTTGCACTTAGAATAGGAAAGAGTAGAAGTCATATCACAAACACTTTAGGACTACTTAATTTACCTGAAGAAGTTCAAAAAATGATTTTAAATGGAGAACTTTCAATGGGTCATGCTAGAGTTTTATCTAAAATGGAAGACGAAAGTAAAGTTACTGATTTAGCTAAAAAGATTATTAATGAAGGACTTAGCGTTCATGAAATTGAAGAAATTAGTAAAAATGAAGAGATTAAGAAAAGGGTTCCTATAACTAGAAGAGAAAGAAATACAGATTATACTAACGTAGAAAATGAACTTAGGGACGTACTTGGTACTAAAGTTAAAGTGGATAATAAAAAAATTAATATTTATTTTGAAAATGTTAACGATTTAAACAGAATATTAGAAATTATGAATATTGAAATTAAGTAGAGAAATCTACTTTTTTATTTTTATTTTAGGTATTTACTTGTAGTTAACTCGATAATATAAGGGTATTTTCTTCTGGTAAAATTCAATTTTTAGATTTTCACACTGCTTAATAATGTTATGATTGTCTTGCTTGCAGTAAGTTCTGCTTAAAAGAATTTTGTCGTTTTTTGTATTACTAATTTGTTTGCAAAAGCACTCGGCAGTATATTATAATATTCTTGTAAGAAGGAACAGAAAAGTGAGGTGGCAATGATGCAAGGAAGAGTTAAGTGGTTCAATAATGATAAGGGCTACGGATTTATTGACAATCCAAATAATGAAGACATTTTCGTTCATTATTCTGCAATTAAACAAGATGGGTACAAAACATTATCTGAAGGACAAATAGTTGAATTTGATCTTATCGAAACTGCTAAAGGATTACAAGCAATTAATGTTCTAGCAGTTACTAATGTAAAGGCTTAAATTATTATATAAGACAGCTTAGAAGTACTTAATGGCTATCTTATTTTTTTATTTTGAGGTGTTTATGAAATATTTAAAAAAGTTTATTCTATCTTTCAAAGAAATTTTCTTTATGTTTATTTTGCAATATGCTGTACTCATTGCTTGTATTGTTTTTTTTGGCAAAGATAGATCTATTGTAATTGGTACTATAATTGTTTGCATAGTTGAAATTTTGTATGTTATTTTTAGGATTAAGAATGATAAAATCGTTATAGAAAGGCATAATCTTTTTCCTTATGTATTAATGGGTATTGGTATTACCACTAGTTATAATATGCTCTTATATGCTATGAAGCTCGGTAATAAAAATATTGTTGATATAAATATTTTTCTTAATATTGTAGCTTCTGGAATTGTAGGGCCTATATTTGAAGAGACTTTATTTAGGTATAGTTTTATTAATAGTTTAAAGAAGTTTAATAATCAAAAAATGGTAATTTTTATCTCTTCTTTGGTATTTGCTATCTGTCATACAGGGATTACCACTTGTATATATGCTTTTATTATTGGTATAGTTAATGCATATTTATATATGGAAAAGAAAGATATTTTAATACCTATTGTTATCCATATGTCTGCGAATATTTTTGTGAATATTTTGAATAGTTATAATTTATATGTCTTGATAATAGGTATTTTCCTAGTAATTCTCAGCACTATTATTATTAGAAATTGTAAAGACTAGTTTAAAATATATTCTTTATGATAGATTCTGCTATTGCTGGAGTATTCTATGTAATAGCTATTATCTTTTTTACAGATTATTACTCCAATGGTTTTATCTTGATTTATAGTTTTAATATTTTTATCTACATAGTTCATATAGACCTCAATTTGGCCGATATGTTCTTTTTTTAATTCTATTACTTTTAGTTCTATTACTACAAAGCAATTATGAGTATAATTAAATAAAAGTAAATCTATATAATTATAGGTGTTACCTATTTTTATTTTATACTCACTTTTAATAAAAGAGAATCCAGTTTCTAATTCTAATAAGAAGTTTTCTATATCTTCAAGTATTAATTTTTGTAATATTTTTTCTGTTATATGTTCTTTATCTACATTATATTTATTTCTTATGATTATAGGATTTTTTAGTAAAAAATGACCTGTAAAACATATTTATTTTTCCTTTACTTTTAGTTCTTTTTATTATACAATAATGGTGTGGAAGGATTGGTTTTATGAAAAAGTATAATTTGATGCCCGCAGATACTTATGTCGTTGTAAATAAAACTATTCTTCATAATGAAGATAGGAAAATTATAACTAGTTTATATCTTCCTATTATTGGTACAGATGCAGTAATGCTATATTTTACTTTGTGGGCTGACTTAGACAATTCTGAAATTATAAGTAGTGAGATTTCACATCAAAAGTTAGTGTCTTCACTTAGGATAACTATTAATGAATTACAGACGGCTTTTGATAAGTTAGAAGCAATTGGCCTTATAAAGGCATTTATTAAAGAGGGTAATGTTAATAACTATATATATGAAATTTTCAGCCCTGTCAGTGCTAATGAATTTTTATCTCACCCAATACTTAATATTGTTTTATATAGTAATGTTGGAAAAAGAGAATATGATAATTTAGTTAAAGCCTTTAAAATGCCACGATTAAATACATCTAATTATACAGATATAACAAAAAGTTTTAATGATGTCTTTGAAAGTACTAGTATGACTTCATATGATTTATCACTTGAAGATATTAGGAAATATAATAAACTTAAACTTAATATTAATAGTAACTTCGATTTTAATTTTCTTATTAGTTCAATGCCAAAGAATCTCGATACAAATAAGATGTTTTCTAAAGATATAAAAGAACTAATTATTAATCTTTCTTTTATATATGATATTGATGCAATTAAAATGGCTAATATTATTAAGGTTTCACTCAATGAAAATGGTACTATTAATCGTGAAAATTTAAGAAAAAATTCTAGAAACTTTTATCAATTTAATAATGGTGGATTGCTTCCTACAATCGTTGATAATAACCAACCTGAATATTTGCGAAAACCTATTGGTGATACTTCAAAAAGAGCTAAAATGATATATACATTTGAAACTATATCTCCGAGAGAACTTTTAATAAATAAGAATAATGGTAACGAACCTACACGAAGAGATTTAAAGTTAATTGAAGATTTACTTGTGGATTATAAACTTAAGCCAGGTGTAGTTAATGTTTTACTGGATTATGCTATTAATGTAAACAATAAAAAGTTGACAAGAGGCTTTGTTGAAACAATTGCAGGAGAGTGGCAAAGAAAAGGAATTGAAACAGTAGAGGATGCAATGAATAATTGTGAAAAAGTACACAAAAAGACCGCTAGAAAGAATTATAAGGATGAAAATGCTAATATGAAAACCCCTGATTGGTTTGATAAAGAAATTAATAAATCTAATGTTTCTGACGAAGAAGAAAATCAATTAGAGGAATTATTAAAGGAGTATAAGTAATGAAAGGAATAAAAGATGTTATTCAAAATAACTATAGATTTAATAATATAGATTTAGAAAGAAATTTCGATAAAGAAATGGAAGACGATACTTTTAAAAAGGTCGCAAGTAAAATTAAACTTCCTAAAGAAGAAATAATAAAATATACTTCTTTAATTAAAGATTCTTCTCTAGAACTTAAAAATTGTGCTAACTGTAAAAATATTATGGAATGTAAGAATTCTGTTACTGGATATGTTTATTATCCGGAGGTACAGGACAGTAATTTAGTATTCTCTTATGTACCTTGTAAATATAAGAAAAAACTTGATAAAGATACAGAATATCAAAATAATATTTGCCTATTTGATATGCCAAAAACTATTCTTGAAGCATCAATGAAAAATATATATACTGATGACAAAAATAGACTTGAAGCAATTAAGTGGCTTACAACATTTATAAAAAAATATGAAAATAACGAAAAATGTAAGGGTTTATATTTAGCAGGTAACTTTGGCTGTGGAAAAACTTATTTAGTTAGTGCAATGTTTAATGAGTTAGCTAAAAAAGGAATTAAATCTGTTACCGTTTACTATCCTGAGTTTTTAAGAGAATTAAAAGGAAGTTTTAATGAAGATTATAATGAAATATTCAATAAAGTTAGAAAAGCACCTTTACTTCTTTTAGACGATATTGGTGCAGAAACAGTCACTAACTGGAATAGAGATGAAATACTTGGTAGTCTTTTGCAATATAGAATGCAAGAAGGCCTGCCAACATTCTTTACCTCAAATAATACTATAAAAGAACTCGAAGAACACTTAATTGGAAATGATAGTGAAGGTAAAGTAAAATCCAGAAGAATAATTGAAAGAATAAAATACTTAACCGACGAAATAATAATGGTTGCTGAAAATAGAAGAAAGTGAGGAATAATATGGAAAACAATGACTACGGATTTAAATTTGATCCAAATAAAGTTGAAAAAAGTATTGATGATGGAAGCAGACTAACCATTGAAAATAATGGTGGAGAGTTAAATATGTCTCCGAATAAGAGATATGTTACTGCAAATAATCCAAATAAAAAGGTAAGTAATAAGAAATTAGTCAGAGTACTAAATAAAAATATTACTACCGATGATAGACTTGGTCCTGAAGTAGTTAGTCCAGGAAATAAAGGATTTGCTAGTGTTATTGGACTTGCTGCTTTAATTGCAGTTGCTGGTGTTGTTATTGCATTTATTACACTAAGATACTAAATTATAAATAATCAAATGGAGGGATAGTCATGTTGTATGCTTTAGATGTTAAAACTAGTTATTCTATGCTGAGTAGTTTAATTAAAATAGAAGAACTAACAGAAAAAGCTAAAGAACTTGGCTATTTTTCTTTAGCCATAACTGATACAAATAATATGTTTGGTGCATATGAGTTTTATTTATCTTGCAAGAAAAATGATATCAAGCCTATTATTGGTATTAAATTAGAATACAATGAAAATAAATTTATTTTACTAGCTAAAAATAATGATGGATATAGAAATTTGATTAAACTCTCTACGCTTATTTCAGAAGGTAGTATTGATAATGAAGCTTTAATTAAGTATGCAGATAATTTAATATTAATTATGCCTTATGATAGTTATAATAGTGAGATTATTTCTATATATAAAGAACATTTTATAGGTTATTCTAATATAGAAGATAGAAATAATATTAAAGATAGAGCTGTATTTATTAATGATATTAGTTATCTAGAAAAAGATGGTTATAAATACTTAGACTATCTTATAATGATTAGAGAAGACAAAAAGTTAGGTGAATTTGAACTTAATACATTTAAGGATAAATATCTATTTGACAAGAATGAATTTAATCTCATTACTGATAATGAAGTCAGAGATAATATGGAGTATATTACTGATTCTTGTAACGTTACTTTAGAATATACTCCTAATTTACTTCCTATATATGATAAAGATATAAATCCTAATGAATTTCTTAGAAATCTAGCTTACAAAGGTATTAAAAGAAGACTTAATGATAATGTTAGTGATAAATATATAGAAAGATTAGACTATGAACTATCCGTTATTGAAAAGATGGGATTTAGTGATTATTTCTTAGTTGTATGGGATTATGTTAAATATGCTAAATTTAATAATATTTTGGTGGGACCCGGAAGAGGTAGCGCTGCGGGTAGTTTAGTGTCTTATGCTATTGGTATTACTGATGTTGATCCTATTAAATATGACTTATTATTTGAAAGATTCTTAAACCCTGAAAGAGTTACTATGCCCGATATTGATGTTGACTTTGATAGTGAAAAAAGAAATTTAGTTACTGAATATGTTACTAAAAAATATGGTGAAAAACATGCTATTGGAATTATTACTTTTAATACATTAGGAGCAAAGCAAGTAATTAGAGATTTAGCTAGATGTATGGATATCAGTCTTCCAATCACTGACGATATTTGTAAATCTATTACTAGTAAAGATTTAGTAAGTTCTTATACCGAAGGCAGTAAATTTCATAGATTAATCAATTCAAAAAAAGAATTTAAAATGTTATATGAAATAGGTAAGCATTTAGAAGGACTACCTAGACATATATCTATTCATGCTGCAGGTATCGTAATGAGTAGAAGACCAATAGATGAAATTATTCCTTTATATAAGAATCCTGTTGGTATATATACTACTGCCTATTCTAAAGATTACTTAGAACCTTTAGGCCTCTTAAAGATGGACTTTCTTGGTATTGATAACTTGACCCTAATAAGTAATGTTATTGACGAAATAAGAGAAAAAGAAAAAATTAATATTACTTTTGAAAGAATACCTGATAATGATAAGAAGGCTCTTGATATTTTTTATAATGTTGACACTGATGGTATATTTCAGTTTGAATCTCCAGGTATGAAGAGATTCTTAGAAAAGTTAAAGATAACCTCTTTTGACGATATTGTACTAGCCCTTGCTTTGTATAGACCTGGTCCTATGGATAATATAGATACTTTTATCAGAAGAAGAAATAATGAAGAAAAGATTACTTATATTCATCCTGACTTAGAGCCTATATTAAAAGGAACTTATGGTATTATAGTATACCAAGAACAGATAATGCAGATAGCAAGATTAATGGCAGGTTATTCTTTTGGCGAAGCCGATATTTTAAGAAGAGCCATGTCTAAAAAGAAGGAAGAAATTCTTTTAAAGGAAAAACCAAAGTTTATACAAGGATGTTTAAACAATGGATATGATGAGAATGTGGCCTCTGCGGTATACGATTTGATACTTAAGTTTGCTAATTATGGATTTAATAAATCACATTCAGTGGCATACGCTATTACGTCTTATAGAATGGCTTTTATAAAAGCATATTTTCCTAAATATTTTATAAGTGCAATATTATCTAACTCTATTGGTAATGATATTAAAACTAATATTTATATTAATAGAGCAAGAAAATCAAATATTAAAATATTACCACCAGACATTAATTTAAGTACTAGTAAATACTATGTTGATGGTAATAATATTAGATGTCCTTTATCAATTATTAAAAGTGTTGGTACAGTAAGTAGTAATGATATAATTAAAGAAAGAGAAAAAGGACAGTTTACTGATTTTAGTGACTTTGTACTTAGAATGAGTGATACTTCAATTAATACAAGAGTTATAACTAATTTAATTAATGCTGGAGCAATTAATTTAGGATACAACAGAAGAACTTTAATAGAAAACTTGGATAATGTTTTAAATTATGCAGATATAGCAAAAGACTCTGGGATGATTGAAGTTGAAAAACCATATATTTTAGAATATGATGAATATTCTAAAAAGGACATTATGGATAGTGAATTAAAAACTATTGGATTTTATTTAACCGAACATCCAACCTCTAAATACCGTGAGGAAAGCAGTATTAGTTCTCTTAATATCAATAATTACTTTGATAAAAATATTAATATTATTGTTTTAATAAAAAAGATAAGAGAAACTACTACAAAAAATAATGATGTTATGGCCTTTATCACAGGTGAAGATGAATTTGGTGAAATTCCTTTAACTATATTTCCTTCTACATATAAAAGATTTAATAATATAGAAGAAGGTAATATTATTAAGGTCTTTGGTAGAGTAGAAAGAAGATTTGATAAATACCAAGTAATTGTTAATAATATACAAATACTAGAATAGGAGGATAATGTTATGAAAGGTAAGTTTATAGTTATATCAGGTCCTGGTGGTGTTGGTAAAGATACTATTGCTAAAGAATTAGTAAATAAAGGTATTGCCATCTATTCAGTATCTATGACTACGAGAAAGAAAAGAAGTAATGAAGTGGATGGTAAAGATTATTTCTTCGTGGATATTGATACTTTTGAAAATAATATTAAAGAAGGTAAAATACTAGAATATACTTTATTTAATGGTAATTATTATGGTACTCCTAGTGAATTTATATTTAATAATCTTGAAAATGGCGCTAATGTAATTGGCGTACTAGATATCAAAGGTGTATTAAATGTAGAAAAAATATATACTGAGGCTATTAGTATATTTATTATGCCACCATCTTTTGAAGAATTAGAAAAGAGAATTAGAAACAGAAACACTGATTCTGAAGAAGTTATTAAAGAAAGATTAGAGATAGCTAAAGATGAAATTAAATGCAAAGATAAATATGATTATGTAGTTATCAACAATACTGTGGATAAAGCAGTAGAAGAAATAATTCAAATTATTAATAAAGAAAAAAATAAATAAACTTTACTTTAGAGACTTAATGGCTCTAAAGTATTTTTTAGACTACAGGCTAAAAAAAACAGCGAGCAACGAAGTGTGAGATGAAATAAATATAAATTTACTTGAAAAATGTAGTATTTTAGTATATACTTATATTAACTTTATGAAGTGGGAGGAATATTATGAAAAGTAGTAGAATAATGAAAATATTTGAACAATATGTTAGAAAGTATGATATGAATAATATTAATATTAAAGCAAGATATTTTCACTCATTAAAAGTAATGGAAATAGTTAAAGATTTAGCTACTGAACTTGGTATATTTACTGAAGAAGAAATAGCGGTCTGTGAACTTATTGGTCTATTCCATGAAATAGGTAATTTTTCTAGTACTCCTAATTATCATATAGATGAAGACAATGAAGATTCTAGTAACAAAGCTATTGATGTACTATTTAATAAAGGTTTAATCAGAGAAATAAGTAAAGATAAAACTTATGATAACGTCATTAAAATAGCATTATTTGCTTATGATAAAAATGGTTTTCCTGATAACATAGATGAGAAAACTAAACATGTATGCGCTATTATTAAAGATGCTCATAACTTAGATTCTTTTAGATTATTTGTTAATTATCCTTATGTTGATACAAGAATTAGTAGTTATCCTAATAATTTGGTATATGAAGATTTTACTAAATTTAAAACTATTAGTCCTAGAGTAACTGATAATGCTTCAGATACTGTTCTTATGGTATTATCAAAAATGTATGCTTTTAATTACAAATATTCTTATTACTTATTAAAAGAAAATAATTATGTGGCTAAACTATTTGATAGTCTTACTTTTGATAATAAAGAAATTGAAGATTTTTATAAAAAAATATTTATAGTACTAAATAGTTATATAGATAAAAGGATTGGTGTTTATAATGCTTGATAAAAAATATGACCATTTAATGGTAGAAAAAGATAAATATGAAATGTGGAAAAATAATGGTTATTTTACTGGTGGTAAAGATTTAAGTAAGGAACCATTCTGTATAGTAATTCCACCTCCTAATGTAACTGGTAAATTACATTTAGGACACGCTTGGGATACTTCTATTCAAGATATTCTTATTAGATATAAGAAAATGAAGGGTTTTGATGCTATGTGGGTTCCTGGTATGGACCATGCTGGTATTGCTACTCAGGCTAAAATTGATAAGAAACTTAGAAGTGAAGGAATTAATCCTAGAGAAATGAATAGAGAAGAATGGCTTAAAGTTGCTTGGGCTTGGAAAGATGAGTATGCTGAAAATATTCATAGTCAGTGGGCTAAACTTGGTCTTGCTCTAGATTATACTAAGGAGAGATTTACTTTAGATGAAGGTTTATCTAAGGCTGTTAGAGAAGTATTTGTTACTCTATATAATAAAGGTTTAATTTATAGAGGAGAAAGAATTATTAACTGGGATCCTATGGCTATGACTGCTTTAAGTACGGAAGAAGTTATTTATAAAGATGTAGAAGGTGCCTTTTATCATATTAAATATTATCTAGAAGATAGTGATGAATATTTGGAAGTAGCTACAACTAGACCAGAAACCTTATTTGGAGATACTGCTGTTGCTGTTAATCCAGATGATGAGAGATACAAAAAATATATAGGTAAAAGCGTTATACTTCCTATAGTTAATAAGAAAATTCCTGTAATAGGAGACTATCATGCTGATATGGAATTTGGTACAGGTGTAGTTAAAATTACTCCTGCTCATGATCCTAACGACTTTGAAGTTGGTAATAGACATAACTTAGAGAGAATTGTAGTTATGAATAAAGATGCTACGATGAATGAAAATGCTGGAATATATGCTGGTATGGATAGATTTGAGGCAAGAGAAAAACTTGTTAAAGATTTAGAAGGGGCCGGCCTACTAATTAGTATCGAGCCAATTAATCATAATGTTGGATTTTCAGAAAGAACTGATGTAATGGTAGAGCCTTACTTATCTAAACAATGGTTTATTAAAATGCGTCCACTTGCAGATGCAGTACTTGCTAATCAAAAAAATAAAGATACTAAAGTTAACTTTGTACCTGAAAGATATGAAAAGATTATGAATCACTGGATGGAAATAACTTATGACTGGTGTATTTCTAGACAACTTTGGTGGGGGCATAGAATTCCTGCTTGGTATAAAGATGATGAAGTATATGTTGGTATGGATGCTCCTGAAGGAGAAGGTTGGGTGCAAGATCCCGATGTACTTGATACTTGGTTCTCTTCAGCATTATGGCCTTTTAGTACACTTGGATGGCCTAATGATACTGACTTATTAAAAAGATATTATCCTAACAGTGTACTAGTTACTGGATATGATATTATTCCGTTTTGGGTAAATAGAATGACATTCCAAGGACTTGAATTTCTTCATAAGAGACCATTTAAAGACTGTTTAATACATGGTCTTATTAGAGATAAACAAGGTAGAAAAATGAGTAAGAGTCTTGGTAATGGTATAGATCCTATGGATGTTATTGAAGGATATGGTGCTGACTCACTAAGATTTTTCTTAACTACTAGTACTGCTTCTGGAATGGATTTAAGATATGATGAAGAAAAAGTAAAATCTACTTGGAACTTTATTAACAAAGTATGGAATGCATCAAGATTTGTATTAATGAAGTTAGATGGATTTAAAGAAGAAGATTATACTTTAGATAATTTAAAAGTAGAAGATAAATGGATACTTGATAAACTTAATAATACTATTAAAGATGTTACTAAGTATATGAATAAATATGACTTTAATTTAGCGGGGTCCGCTATATACGAATTTGCATGGAGTTACTTCTGTGACAAGTATATTGAATTATCTAAGTTCTATGATGATAATACAACAAAAAGTGTATTACTTAGAGTACTTACTGATATAGTAAAAATGCTTCATCCATTTATGCCTTATGTTACTGAAGAAATATATTCAATGCTACCTATTAAAGAAACTGAATCTATTATGATGAGTAGTTACCCTGAATATGATAAGAATATGGTATTTACTACTAATATTGATACAGTACTTGAATTTATTACTATGTTTAGAAATAAAAAGGCTGAGCTTGGTATAAGTAGTGATTACAAAGTATATATTAAATGTAATAATGATGTAGATAAACAAATTATTATTAATATGTTAAAACTTAATGGTAAAATTACTTATATTGAAGATAATTATACTGATAAAGTAGAATATAATGGAATAGAGATAGATATTTTCTTCGATAATAGTAAAAATGTTAAAGAGCAGGCGGAAAAATTATTAAAAGAAAAAGAATCTCTAGAGAAATCTATTGAAAGAAGAGAAAAATTACTTAGTAATGAAAATTATGTAAGTAAAGCTCCTTCGAGTATAGTAGAAAAAGAAAAAGAAGATTTGAAGAAAGAAAAAGAATTACTAAATAATCTACTTAATAAATTTACAAAATAATTTTTATATGATAAAATTACTTTAGTTGTGAAAGGAGTGAATATTTATGGCTAAGTTTTGTTCTAATTGTGGTGCTGAATTAAATGAAGAACAAGAAATTTGTTTGAAGTGTGGTGTCAGAGTTAAAAATAGTGATACTAAAAATACTGATCCAAATGCTAAATCTAAAATGGCTGCTGGATTACTTGGTATATTTTTAGGTCAATGGGGAGTACACAACTTTTACCTAGGTTATACCGGAAAAGCAGTAGCCCAATTATTACTTTCTATTTTTGGATACATATTACTATTTGTTGTTGTTGGTTTTTTTATGGTAGCCGCTGCTGGTATATGGGGACTAATCGAAGGTATTATGATACTATCTGGTAGTATCAATACTGATGCTAATGGTAATCCATTAAGAGATTAATGTATAATTAAATTAAAACATCTCATAATAATTGTGAGGTGTTTTTCATATGAATAATGTATTTTATATATGTTTTAGAACTCTTTTAGTATTAGTAATTCTATTTTTTGTAACTAAGTTACTGGGCAAAAAACAAGTTTCACAACTTAGTTTATTTGATTATGTCGTTGGTATTACTATTGGCTCTATAGCCGCGGATATTTCTCTAGACTTAGAAAAAGACTTAATCTCGGGTATTGTTTCACTTCTTTTATATGGTATTATTGCCTATATAATAGCAAAGGCTACGATGAAAAGTATTACTCTTCGTAGATTTATTACAGGCGTACCGACAATATTAATGGAAAATGGTAAAATTATTGAGTCTGGTTTAAAAAAATCTAAACTTGATATTAATGATTTCCTCGCAGAAGCTAGAACACAAGGATATTTTGATTTAAATGAAATAGATACTGCAATTATGGAAATTAATGGAAGTATTAGTTTTCTTTTAAAAGAGAAAAATAAACCTTCGAGTAAGAGTGATGTTAATGCTAAACTTAGTAATAGTGGTATGCCCGCAAATGTAATTATCGATTCTAATTATATGGAAAATAATATGAAGGCTATGGGAAAAGATAAGAAATGGCTAGACCATGAACTAAAAGTATTAGGCTATAAAAATTATGAAGATATACTGCTTGCTACTTGTGATAATAATGGTGAAGTTATGGTATACAGAAAAAATGTAAAGCCTAATAAAAATACTATTTTAGAATAGTTTTCTTTATCTTTATGGTGTATAATTATTTTTAGAGTAGTGATAAATATGAAGTATTTAAAAAAATTATTTTTAATTTTGATTATTATAACATCATTCATGTTAATATACAACATTATGTCTCCTACCATTGATATTTATACTAAAAGTATCAAATTAAATAGTGATTACAGCATTGATTACAAAGTATATAATTTGTTTACTAATTTAACTAATAAAAGTTCTATTATAGAAAATAATATAAATTCTAGTAATGTTGGTACTTACACTATTGTAATTAATGTTAAATATTTATTTTTTAATGTAAACAAAACATTTGATATTAATGTTATTGATAATACAAAACCTATTATTACTTTAAATGGTAATACAGAAGTTAAGGTTTGTCCAAATACTGACTATAATGAAGAAGGATATACCGCGAGTGATAATTACGACGGAGATATTACGGAAAGAGTGAATATTAAAAAAATAGACAATAGTATTATTTATTCTGTAATTGATAGTAGTAACAACGAAACACAAATAGAGAGAAAAATTATATTTAAAGATGATGAGGCTCCAAAAATAGAATTAAAAGGTAGTGCTGATTTAAATATATTTATTGGTGATAATTATAATGAAGAAGGATATGCCTCCTACGACAAATGTGATGGAGATATTACTAATATTGTAGTTGTTACTAGTAATCTAGATACTAATAAACTGGGTACATATAATATAAAGTATGAAGCTATAGATACTTCTGGTAACAAGGCTGAGGTTAGTAGAACTATCCATGTAATTAGTAAGCCAAGTTATTATGGTAATGGTATTATTTATCTAACGTTTGATGATGGTCCAAGTTATTTAACAGGAAAAATTTTAGATATACTTGATAGTGAAAATATTAAAGCAACATTTTTTGTTACTCATGGCGGTGATTATGTTAAAAGAGCGTATAATAGTGGTAATACAATAGCTCTTCATACATATACGCATAATTATAGTTATGTATATTCTAGTTTTGATAATTACTTTATTGATTTAAATAATGTTAGTAATAGTGTTTATAATTCTATTGGCATTCATCCAAAGATAATTAGATTTCCTGGAGGGTCTTCTAACACTATAAGTAAAAATTATTCAAATGGTATTATGTCTAGACTTACTAATGAGGTAATTAATAGAGGATATACTTATTTTGATTGGAATGTTGACTCTAATGACGCTGGCGGTGATGGATATAATAGTAGTAAAATATATAATAATGTTATTAATGGCTTATCACATAGTAAAACTAATATAGTACTTATGCATGATTCGGAAAGTCACAGTGCCTCCGTTGATGCACTTAGAAACATTATTAAATACGGTAAAAATAATGGTTATACATTTAAAGCTATAACTAGTGATACTCCTATTGTTAGACATGGCGTTAACAATTAATGGACTATTTAATTAATTTTGTTCTTAATATTTTTACTATTTTGAGTTATAATAATTATAGAAAGGAGTTTTATAATGAGTAAAGAAATTAACAAATATCTTAATTTATCTATAGTTATGTCTGTACTTTTTGCTATACTAGGAGTTATTCTTATAATATCACCCAATTCATCACTTGATACTATAGCATACCTACTAGCAGCATTTCTATTGGTATATGGTACTTACAACTTTATAGATAGTTTTGCTATTCATCCAATATTCTTCTTTATGAAGATGGCTAGTAGTGTTATTTCTATAATACTTGGTATAGTTATATTTTTAAATCCTGAAATATTTAAAAATTTAATTCCTATAGCTTTAGGTATATTCTTTATTATAAATGGTATTTTTAAAACTAGAATGGCATTTATTATTAAAGATGTAGATAATTATTTTGTTTTATCCGTTATTACTTCAGTACTTACTATAATATGTGGTATTGTTCTAATTATTAATCCTAGTATATCTGCGATTATGATTACTACGATGATTGGAATTATCATTTTAGTATATGCTGTATTTGATATAGTAGATGCTTTCATATTAAAACATAGGGTAAAAGAAATATCTAAATATTTTGAAAAATTATTAAAATAGTACTTCGGTACTGTTTTTTTATATAATGTCAAACATTTTTGCTGATTTTCCAAATAATTTTGATAGACTTTATTCTTTTACTCAGATATAATAATGATAGAAAGGAGTAAAAGGAATGCTTGGAAATAAACTCGTAAAACTAAGAAAGGAAAATAAGTTATCACAAGACTCACTTGCAGATAAACTAGGTGTTACTAGACAAACTATTTCTAATTGGGAACTTAATACTACTAAACCTGATATTGTACAAATTAAAAATATATCGGAGATATTTAATATTAGTATTGATGAACTTTTAGATAACAATACAAAAGATATTATTGAGAAAAAGATTAGTAATACTGAGAAACTTACTAGTAAAACTAATAAATATATTAAAATAACTTTAATTACTTTATATTTTATCATTTTGATATTTTTAATTAGTATCACTATTTACTTTTTTAACAAGAAGGATTTTACTAACGAGTATCAAACTAGTTTTACCTGCGAAAATGGAGGGAGTTATTATGATGTCTCTTTAGATAAATATTTAGACAAGGAAGATAACAAAATGTATTTTGATATAGTTGTTTTTCATTGTACTGAAACTATTGGTGAATGTGAACCTGAGAGATTTAATGGTGGCTCTTCAGTAGAAGAGGCAATTAAGTCTTTAAACACAATTAAAAGAATCATTATTAATAAAGGAAATACTTGTAGATAAAATATATTACTAACTAAATTTAAAATTGAAGTTTGTAGTCTTCAATTTTTTGTTTTCTATGTAAATATTATGTAAAATCCATATTATTTTAATTAAAAACATTACTTTTATGATATTATTATCATAGGTGATTACATATATGAATAATGAAATGAGGAATGGTTGGATAGACATTATATCTAAAATGTATAAAGACTTACATAATTCAGAAAGAGTTATGCATATTTCAAAAGAAACTGATAAAAAAAGAGAAAGATTACTTAATTATTTTAATAGGTTAGAAGAGATACATAAGAGAGTAGCCGAGAGTAAAAATAAATCTGATGAAAAATTACTTAAAGAATTCTATTACGATTTATATGTAATAAAACCTGAAGACATACCTGAATCCTATTTTCAAAATCAAGTTAAACTTGCTAGAGAAAGAGGATATGGTAATATTAAACTAACTAATGAAGACAAAAAAAGAATGACTGATCAAGTTATTGAAGACCAGAAGCATTCTTTAGATAAATGGATAGAATATTTTTTATATGATGAAGAAAGTAAATCTTATGAAATGTGGGAAAAATACTGGGTATTTCAAGGATTACAAAGTTTAGGTAAATATGATAAAGAAACTTATAAATTTAGTAAAAGAGATAAAACGACAGTATATCCATTTCCACCAGTAGAAAGAGAATTTATTTTTACTACACTACATTTAATGGAAGACTATATTAAAGATAAAAAAGGTGACGAAGAAATTAAATCTGCCTTAAGTAGTGGTAACTTTAAAATGTTATATGAATATGTTATTAAACAAAGTATGTTAAAAGATAAACTTCAAAGTAACACTACTAGTGGTAAATGGGTAAAATATGAACAAGGTAGTGATTATAATATCTTAAGAGATTCACTTCAAGGGTATTATACTGGCTGGTGTACTGCTGCTGGTGAGAATTTTGCTAAAAGTCAGTTAGCAGTTGGAGATTTTTATGTTTATTATTCTCTTGATAATAATGGTGAAGCCAAAGTACCTAGAATTGCTATTAGAATGGATGGAAAAAATAAAATCGGAGAAATTAGAGGAATATCGAATAAACAAAATATGGAACCTGAGATGATGCCTATTCTTGAAGAAAAATTAAAAGAGTTCCCTGATAGAGATAAATATTTAAAAAAAGAGCATGATATGAAATTACTTACTTTAATTGATAAAAAAGTAAACAATGATATTGAACTAACTTTGAGCGAACTTAAATTTTTATATGAAGTGGATAGTAAAATTGAAGGGTTTGGTTATATGAAAGATCCTAGAATATATGAAATAAAGAACAAAAGAAATATAAAGAAAGACTGTGCGCTGATATTTGATGTAAAAAAAGAAGAGGTTGCTTTATCACAAGAAGAGTGGGAAGAGAACCCAAATAAGTTTAAAGTTTTAGTTTCTGATTTAGATCTGCGACGATTAATTAATGCTGATAGCTTAGTACTTCCTCAAAACATTGGTGGTAGTTTAAATTTAAGCGCACTAACTAATGCAGAAGGCCTTGTATTACCCCAAAGTATTGGTGATAGTTTATGGTTGGATGGGCTAACTAGTGCTGAAGGCCTTGTATTACCTCAAAGTGTTGGTGGTAGTTTATGGTTAAATAAAATAACTAGTGTTGAAGGTCTTGTACTACCTCAAAGTGTTGGTGGTTATTTAGATATACACAACCTAGATAGTGCCGAGAGCCTGGTATTACCCCAAAATATTGGTGGTGGTTTGAATTTAAGTGGACTAGCAAGTGCTGAAGGTCTCGTATTACCTCAAAGCTTTGAAGGTAGTTTATGGTTGACTAGAATAACTAGTGCTGAAGGCCTTGTATTACCTCAAAACTTTAGTGGTAGTTTATGGTTGAATAGAATAACTAGTGCCGATGGACTTGTTTTACCTTATGACTTTGATTTAAATAAGTTAATATGTCCAAGTTACATTAAAAATGAAATATTACAAAATCCTGATAAATACTTTAGAAAACCTCCTAGTGAAGAAGAAAACATAAGTGTACATCATAAAAGATAAACTTAAAATTGAAGACTACAGGCTTCAATTTTTTCATTAAAGACCTTAGGCTTTAATGACAGTGAAGAGACTATAGGCTCTGAACTAATAATATACAATTGTTTGCTTTTTTATATTATTATTATTTACTAAAAGAAATTTATATGTTATACTTTTATATGTAAATATGGAGGTAATAAAATGTTAGATTATATTATTATAGGACTATTAATAATAGTTATTATACTTGTTATTATAGCAATTAGTAAAAATGTTAATGAAGGAAAAATTACAGAAAGATTAGGCACATTAGAGACTACTACAGTAAAAGAATTATCTAGTTTTCAAATAGATATAATGAAAACTATGAATGATAATTTTAATGGACTTAACGACAGAATGGAAAAGAAACTTACACAAATTAACGATAAAGTAAATGAAAGATTAGATGATAACTTTGCTAAAACTAATAGAACATTTACTAATATATTAGAAAGATTATCTAAAATAGATGAGGCTCAAAAGAAAATAGATACTTTATCTACAGATATTGTTTCACTACAAAGTATTTTAACTGATAAAAAAAGTAGAGGTATATTTGGTGAAATTAATCTTAAACATATCTTAGTTAGTATATTTGGTGAAAAGAATGATAAGGTATATAGACTTCAGTATACTTTCCCTAATACCACTATTGCGGATGCTGTTATATTTGCTCCTGAACCACTAGGTACTGTCGCTATCGACTCAAAGTTTCCTTTAGAACATTATCAAAAAATGGTAGATAAAAATCTTCCTCAAGTAGATAGAAATATAGCGGAAAAAGAATTTAAAGTAGATGTTAAGAAACATATTGATGCAATTGCTAGTAAATATATTATACCTGGGGTTACTTCTGATCAGGCTATTATGTTCTTACCTGCTGAAGCATTATTTGCTGAAATAAATGCTTATCATACTGATTTAATAGAATATGCTCATAAGAGAAGAGTATGGATATGTTCTCCTACTACATTAATTAGTACATTTACTATTATTGAAGTACTTCTTAAGAATATGGAAAGAGATAAATATGCAAGTATTATTCATGATGAATTAAATAAACTTGGTGTTGAATTTGGTAGATATAAAGAAAGATGGGATAAACTTTCTAGAAGTATTGAAACTGTTAATAAAGATATAGAAAATATTCATGTAACTACTGATAAAATAAGTAAAAGATTTGACTCTATTAGTAAAGTAGAACTTGGAGATAAAAAAGAAATAGAATAATTAAAAACTCTTAATAATATCTTATTATTTGAATAAATTTAAATGAGGGATATTATGATAAGAGTTTTTTTCTTTTTACTTGGATTTGGTCTTATGGTAATTGGATGTAGTTTTATCATATTATATCTAAATTTAACCACTATGGGGTATAATTTTTTAGAATATGTTAATTTTATTATAAGAAGAGTAGAATGTTACTTTAGTATTATTGGCTTTATAATTATGATTTTATCTATTACTTTGAAAGGGGATTATAGGAAATGAATTATATTTATGATATAGTACTTAATTTTAATAAAGAATATTATAACTTCTTTGAATGGAATAAGAGAGATAATATTGTTAATGTAAAGAAAATACCATTATTTCTTGTTAATAATGATACTTTTAAAATGTTTAAATATGATAATGTAACTGTAAGTGGTGATTTTATTAATTTAATTAAAGATAAAACTTATACTTATTCTAGAATTAAGATAGGTAATACTTCTTTAATAACTAATGGTAAAGAAGTTATCGCAGTACTCTTTAATGATAAAGGAGATCTTATTAAAAGAAGTAGTCTTTTATTAGATGAAGAAGAAGAGGTATTAAATGAAACTATTAATGATAATATTTATAATATTGAAATTATTAAATCCTCAAGAAATAAGATTTCTTTTGTAAACAGAGCTCAAAAAGAAAAGAAGAACTTTTTAATTAAATATATTAATAAGGAGAATAATCTTACTAATTTAAAATATTTATATTATGATTATTTTGAGAAAGAAGATGATAATATTAATAATATTAAAAAGTCTTTAATTAATGAAATTAAATATAATTGGAATAATAAATTAGATAATCTATATGAAACTGTCAAGATGTTTAAAAAGATTAAAAATTAAAAGAAGGGGGATTTGATGTGAACCCCAAATAGTAGACATTAATAAAAAAGAGGGTTATTAAAAAGAGA
>OIYY01000113.1_pt1 | contig 61422 bp, 81 predicted proteins | sample 1588341 | NCBI WGS metagenome assembly OIYY01 (sample SAMN03283287) | human gut metagenome | biome: human-associated habitat; material: feces | host: Homo sapiens | place: Peru | collected 2012
TATTCTCTAAAACTAAAGCTACTGGTATTACAGTCTTATCTGTAAGACGTCTTGCCTACTTGTTATTTATGATTTGCTCTTTAGCTTCAGTAAGTTTTGTGTCAATGTCTTTACTGTTATCTGTTACCTTTAATTCAAAGACATACAGATAGTCACCAGCTTCAGCTGTAATATCTGCTCTGCCGCAGGCTCCCATTACCTCAGTTGAAGCTGATACATTAAAGGTAAGCATTGCAATCTTTAATACATCTTTAAAACATGCTTCATTAAAGACTGTGACTAACTCTTTTGAAAGCTCATTAAAAAAGGTGTTAAAAACTTCTTTTATATTATTTACATCACCAGAAGATAATGCTTCGCAAAAAGATATTGTATACCTTATTTTTGCATCTTTTTTTTGTGGTTAAAAGCTCCAATAGGCGGTCAGCAAAGGCCTTTTTAACCTCAGGATTTGGAAGCCCGATTTTATAAAACTTATCGGATGATCCTTTTAAAAGATACATAACTCATAAAATTCAATGGACTTGATGAATTCATATTGAAAAAGATAAAAAGTTTAGTTGAAGTTTTATTTAGTATAGCAGGTTAGGCTAAAAATGTATGAGTAGTATAGAAGTAGAAAAATTAGAAAGTGAAAAAAAGAACTATTTGAAAAATAAAGAAAAAAATATAATTTTAGAGATAAAAAAAGCAGTCATAGACTGCTAGTTAAGTGGTGCCCGGGGTCGGAGTCGAACCGACACGGAAGTATAAGTTCCGAGGGATTTTAAGTCCCTTGTGTCTACCAATTTCACCACCTGGGCAAACTTTAGCTGGAGGCGCGTTTCAGAGTCGAACTGAACTATACGAATTTGCAATCCGCTGTATAACCGCTTTACTAACGCGCCACACTTTGGAGCGGGAAACGAGGTTCGAACTCGCGACCCTAACCATGGCAAGGTTATGCTCTACCAGCTGAGCTATTCCCGCATCCGATGTGTGCCATTATATAGATTTATTCTTTGATGTCAACAAATTCTTGTTAATTTTTTTTATTTTTTTTCATGTGTATTAGCTAGTTATGTAATTTTTATCGTTAATCTTTTATACAAAAACTTTGTAAAATGGCTTTTATTTCAGTTTTTGTAAAAACTTAAAACATGCTTTTGTAAATAAAAAAATTAAGGTTCTTCTCATGATAAAATGTTCTTATTGTTGAGGTGTGCTTAATGTCTTTTGTTCAAAATAATTCAAACTTTAGTTCTAAAGTCTCAAGATTTTCTAAATTTCAGAATGATTCAGTTGAGTTATCATCATCTGAATTCTCATTATCAAAATCTTCTATTTCTCAAGACATATCACCTAATGCCATGACTGTAAGTGATTTTCTTAAAATCACAGACAATGCTTTAAAAAATTTTGGTAATGCCATTGTAGTAGGTGAGATCAGTGAACTTAGCAATTACAGACACCTCTACTTTAAAATCAAAGATGAATTCTCATCAGTTGACTGCGTGATGTGGTATTCAGCAGTGCAGGCTCTCTCTTTTAAACCAGAGATTGGTATGAAAGTAGAGATCATTGGCAATAGTTCTGTTTACCAAAAGACAGGTCAGTTCAAACTGATGGCTTCTTCCATGAGGCAAGTCGGCCTTGGCTATATCATGGAGCAGTTACGTATTCTTCAGGAAAAGCTTCAAAAAGAGGGCATCTTCGATTTACTGCATCGACCAATTCCTAAATTTGTAAATACAGTCGGAGTAATCACCTCAACTGAAGGTAGAGTCGTTCATGACATTCAGATGACCATGCAAAGACGAAATGATGCTGTAAACATCATTGTTTACCCTGCTTCAGTTCAAGGACAGGGGGCTTCTAGAACTTTAATTGAAGCTTTGCATCAGGCAAATAATGAAAAACGCTGTGACGTTTTAATTATTGGTCGTGGTGGAGGCTCATTTGAAGACTTATTACCGTTTTCAGATGAAGCTTTAGTAAGAGAAGTTGCCAAAAGTGCAATTCCGATTATTTCTGCTGTAGGTCATGAACCTGATATTGCATTGACTGATTACGCAGCAGATCTTAGAGCTCCTACGCCTACAGCTGCGGCAGAACTTGTAACATCGGTAACTAAAGCAGATCTGTTCTCTTTATTCGAAGAGTATAAACGCAGACTCGATAATGCTGTTGATTCTAGTTTTGATCTCTATCAGATGAGACTTGAGAGTGTTGAAAAAAGGTTAAGAGCCTCAAGTCCTGAAGCAATTATCGATAATCAGAGAAATCTTTTAATCTACGCTATTTCAGAACTAGAACATGCAACAGATGCTCTTTTAATCAAAAAAGCACAGCAAATTGAAAATCTAAAGCATAGATTATCTATGTTTGAGCCTGCTGCTATTGTATCTTACAAGCTTTCAGCTTTATTAACTACAGTTTCAAGGCTTGATAGAAGTATTGATGAGTATGTTTTGAAAGCTCAGAACAGATTATCGTTTGATGCAACTTTACTAAATTACGATAAAATCATAACTGATCATCAAAGCAGGTTAAAAAAGAAACTCTCTGAATTAGTTTTGCGTCAGAATAATTGTGATGTCGAGGAAAAACTTGCTAATGCTGAAAAGGACTTTGCAAATGATTTATCTAAATTAGAGCTTTTAAATCCATTATTTATTCTTTCAAAAGGTTATTCTGTAACTAAAGACAGTTTTGATCGAATTGCCAAGGTTAAGAACTTAAAGCAGGGTGACACCATAACTACGCTGTTAGACGGTGGAACGGTAGTCTCTACAGTAGATGCGGTTTTAAAGTCAGACAACCAAAAGGCTCTTGATAACAGCACAGCAAATAATGACAATCTGTAACCAAGGAATTCATATTAAAGGGCGATAAATAAGTGAAAAAGCTAATCTTGATGATGGTGTTACTAGTTTTATCAGGCACTAGTATGGCTTTAGATGATTCTTCATATGAAGAAACTTTTGCAAGAAGCTATACCACTACCATCATGCATTATCCTAGCTTATGTCAAACTGATGAATTTGCAAAAAGTTGTACTTATTTTACAAATTATTATGTAGGAAAATTTGAGCACGATTACATAGGATATATTACTGACCATCTTGATTTTGATATGTATGAGAGTGATGATTTTACTCAAAGAGAAAGTGCTGTTCAAAAGGTAAATTTAGACTACAGAGTGATCCGTAAATATGGCTTTGTGTCAGTAATTGCAAGGGTAGTTCAGAACTTTAAAAATAAAGAAGCTAAATATACTGAAGTTTTCAATATTAGCTTAGATAATCAAAAGCAAATTCAATTTTCAGATCTTTTTTCTGATCCTGAATTAGCTGCCATGATTTGCTCAAATGCAATTTATGACAAGTTTTCAAAATATAAATATCCATCTTTACACTTGATAAAAGCTCAGGTTGAAGTCCAACCAAAGAATTTTATGATCTTGCCAGATGGTCTTGAATTTGAGTTTTCTAGGGAAATTTTAGCTCCTGCTAGTGTCAAGGCCAGAGTGGTGGTCCCACTCTCTTTGTTGTTAGAAGCAAAACCTGTAAAAAAATGGTTTCATGTTTTAGATGAGAATGCCTCAGATCTTAAGAGGATCAACATCGTTGATCCTCTTGAAGATGTCGATAAAAACTAAGTAAAAGAGTGAATTTAGCAAGTATTAGTTCATTGTACTTAAAGCTTTGTTTGCAGCTTAGCTTTACTGTATGACCTGATAAGATCATGTTATAATTCTAGAGTATAGTTTTTTAGTGGATGTTTTTTTAACATCGTTGTTTTTAATATCGAGGAACACAAATGCGTATTATCCTTTTAGGACCTCCAGGTGCAGGCAAGGGCACTCAGGCTCAGAACATTACTAAAGCTTTCAACATTCCGCAGATCTCAACTGGTGATATGTTAAGAGTGGCTATCAAGGCAGGTACAGAGCTTGGTAAGCAGGCTAAGGCTGTTATGGATGCTGGTAAGCTTGTTTCAGATGAAATCATCTTAGGTCTTGTAAAAGAGCGTATTGCAAAGGATGATTGCAAGAACGGTTTCTTATTTGATGGTTTCCCTCGTACCATTCCTCAGGCTCAGGCTTTAGTAGACAATGGTATCGAAATTGATGCTGTTGTTGAGCTTCAGGTACCAGACGAGAAGATCGTAAATCGTATGTCAGGTCGTCGTGTTCACTTAGCTTCTGGCAGAACCTATCACATCGTTTATAACCCACCTAAGGTTGAGGGTAAGGATGACGTAACAGGTGAGCCTTTAGTTATCCGTCCTGATGACGAAGAGAGTACTGTACGTAACCGTTTAAAGGTATATCACGAGCAGACAGAGCCATTAGTAGCTTTCTATAAAGAGTTATCAAAGACAGCTGCAACTAAGTATGTTGCTGTTGATGGCAATCGTGATGTTCAGGTTATCTCAGACGAGATCATTTCTACATTAAAGAAGTAATATGAAAAAAAGCATTAGCCTTACAAGTGCATTATGTTTAGGTTTAGCCTTTGCAACTTCTGCTGTAGCTCAAGAAGTTTCAGAAAAAGCAGATTCAGCAAGTGCAACCTACGATGTAGCTCAAGCAGATGAATCTCAAGACAAGATCATTCCTTGTCCTTTTGGATGGTCTGTAGAACCAAATCCAAGTCTTGATAATTCATTAAATTACGTTACAGCAGACGGATCTCTTGCTGTTAGTGTAACCTCTTTAAGTAAGAGTGCTGGTTCTTATGCAACTGCAGAGGCCTATGCCCGTGTTGCTTCAGAACAGATGCAATGCCAAATTCCAACCAATTCTAATATCGTTAAAAATGGCTGGAGCTTTGTATGTCCTAAAGATGGAATCGAAGCTATTGTTTACGGCGATGAGAATGAGTTAGTAATGCTGGCAATCTCAGGCAGAAATCCTGATACTGAATCAAGACTAGAGAACTTCATCTGGTTCTTAGCTTATGAAGCAAAGAACAGATAAGTATTTGTTGTAGTTATATTATTTAAAATTCAATCAGTTATCTTTAATCTTAAAGATTTGTGATCCATATTGTGATCCACTGATTGAATTTTTTGTTTCTTAGAAAACATCATTAATAACTTGAATTACGTCTGTAATAGTTCGCTCTGTTGTTATTCTTAAACCTTTCTTCTGAATAGTTCGTAATACAACTTTAAGCTGAGTTCCATTTGTAAAAGAATATTCTTTGTTTTTTACAGCTTCCAAAAAGTCATCATCTTCAATGTTTGCGAAAAACTCTAACTCTCCATCATAAAAGCGCCATTTCTTATTAGTTCCTGACAAGTTCAACTCTGTTACTTCCAAAATAATTGTTGCTTCATTTTCGTTAAGAACTTCATTTTGATTATCAGAAAAGAAAGTTCTTTCAGATTTGGATACTGATGAACTTTTGTCTGATGTTTTTATAGATATGTTATCAAAGCCGTCTAAATCTAACGGTGCAGTAGTTTTGTTTAAAGCTGAACGAACTGAACCGTCATTATACAGTTTGACAGTGCAATTATTAAAAACCTGAGTATTACCTTCACAGTTTGTGATAGTAGTGTTAAACATATTATCTGTGCATGGCTCCTGCTTTAAAGGCTTATTACCTTTTAGGAACTTAACTAATTCTATTACTGAGAAGATTGCTTCATTAAAAGTTATAGTGTTCTCAGCTAGAACTCTAACAGGTTCTGCATAAGTTAACAACAGTTCAAATATAAAAGAACCTGGTTGCATAGCATGAATTTTTACATCAGATTTTGTCTTTTTACCGTAGCAGTTTTCGATTGTCTTGTGCGACAGTTTTTCTAAGCCTGTAAGAGTTTGAATAAAAGAAGATATTTGAACAGAATGATCTGCAACTGCGTTACCTTCAAACTTAATAACCAGTGAATCTTGTTTCATTTCTTGGTTCATTTTCAACTCCTAGTATAACTACTTGTGTTTAATATCTTGAAATAAACATTGACATATTAAAATCAAGTAATATAATAAGAAACATGGGGAGGACAATATGAAAAAGAAACGTAAGCAATCGTGCAAACGTAAATGGTCAAAGATAGAAATCATAATGCTGTTAAGCTTAATCATACAAACATTAGATTTTATCTTTAACCACTTCTTCTAACATATCACCCCTTAGATTGGAGCTCTAAGGGGCACTTAAAATTTTAAGTTAAATTTGGAGTTTTGACAAATGAAAAGTTTTAATCGTTTAGAGATCATGATGGCTTTAATACTACTGTTGCAAATCATTCAACTGATTGAAACAATTATGGAGAAGTTCTTCTAATGGATAATAAAGCAAAGTCATGGGGCGGTAAGCGATCAGGTGCAGGACGTCCTTCAGGTACCACTGGAGCATATAAAGCAGATGAACTTAAAAAAGACGGTCGTATTGTGATTGGCTGCACTCACAGTGAAATGGAACAAATCAAGGAGCTTGCAAAACAGTCTGGTAAAAATACAAGTCGCTTTATTGTAGATACAATTTTAAAGAAGTGAGTTTAAGGCAGTAGAGATACTGCCTTTAAAATCTTTTTACTCAACAGCAGTTACAGTCCAAATAACACCTTTCATAAGCTTGTTGTTCTGATCGTAAACAAAATTTCCCCAAATTCTTACAGGCTTATTATGTTTTTGAGCATTCCATAAAACATCAATATCAGATTCTTGCAATGAATACTCATCTACAGAATCAATCTCACTATCATATTCTTCATCAAAGAGTGCTGAAGTTAAAGTTACTTCGGTTTCAGGATCATTGACTAACTGAACTTTAGCTCTAAGCTTTTTTGTAGAAAAAGAACCAGATAAATTTAAAACTTTAAAATCATAAGATTCAATTTCTGCTCTTTTTTCGGTATGCCCTTTTTGCTGTTCGTTTATTATCTGGGCTTTACTTAAAGTTTCAGAAGGAAATTTTATAAAATCAACTTCGGAAGCTGGTGTATTTTTAATAAAAGACTTTCTTATTGATTTGTTCGATTCTTTTGCATAATCAAGTGTTATTTTAAATTTATCAGACGATAACAATTGCTGTAAATTCTTTCTTTCTGATTCTTTATCTTCCAATTGAATTTTAGTTAAATCTACCTTTTCCAAGTATTCAAATTTGTTTGAAAAATACTCGTTAATTCCGCTACTTGCTATATAAGCAGTAACAACAAAAGCTAGAATTAATTGTCCTTTAGTTCCCAATTTTCCAAACTCCCTGACTGTGGAAGACATCTCTTTTGATAAATCTTCTGTTTCTATCTTGGAACAGCCATCTGATATGGTAAAAAACATTTGAGTAGAATTCATTGGTTTTCGTAATGGGATCTTTCCAGTATCTAACGTTTTTAATACCTTATAGAAACAATCTTGAAAATCAATAATCGACTGAGCGTAACCAGAAGTGATAGTCGATTTAAAATTTGAACCGTGAATTTCTATAGAGAATCTTTTTAGTTCATCACTATTAAAATCTACAGAATTAAATAATTTTTCCCAAAAATTACCGTCCTGTCCTTGCTTATCAAAAGTTAGACAGAAATCTCTTACTTCATCCCAAGTCTTTATTGTAGCAGTCATTTTAAACCTCACTATTTTTATTCATAATACCAAACCAAAATAAAGCATACTGTGTTTAGCATCACTCATCTTTAATCTCCAGTTTTCCCATCAACACCAGACGTATATCTTCGTAAAGGTTTTCTTTGTCTTCTATCAGAGTTTTTAAATTAAACTGGCGGTTTAATTTCTTATACCTGCGACCAATCCATTTTGATCTTAAAACATCTAGACATGAACTTTCTTTGATCACAAACTCTTCGATGAGTGACTTGTAGTATTTATTTTGCCCACAGACACCGTTTAAAGCCCCGTCAAGGGCTAATGCCTCATCGTCACGTATAGGAATATACCTCTTATGCTCGACAGGCTCTCCTGAGTGAAATTTAGCCCCTAGCCAACAACGGTAGTTTTTCGGATTATCAAGATCAACTCTTGCCCAGTGTCCAAACGCTTCTACCCACGCAGGAAAGTTATATCCTGTCCTGACTGAATTTAAAAACTCGTAAGATAGCTTTCTTATGCGCATAGATCACCTTTTATAAACCAAAATTTACTAATAAAACATCACCGCATTACCGTTGAAATGGAGAGGAACAGAACCACAGGCACCGTTACGGTTCTTAGTAACATGACACATTGCTTCTGTGTTATTGCGGGTAAGTAGCATGATTAAATCTGCATCCTGTTCAATCGCACCTGAATCTTTAATGTCTGAGCTTAGAGGTGTCTTCTCTTTTCTCTGTTCGATATTACGATTAAGCTGAGCAAGACCTAAAACAAACATCTGATACTGCATAGCCATTTCTTTTAGCTGTCTTGAGATCTCACCAACACCAACAGCTCTTGATTCGGCCTTGTTTCGTATTGGCATTAACTGAATGTAGTCTAGAAGAATACCTGAGACACCACCATACAGAATGTTAATCTGATGAACAATACGATTTACATCGTTGATGTTAAGTGATGTTTTATCACAAAGCAGCAGCTTAGGTGCACCGTTTACCGTCTTACCGAAAGTATTTTGTGATTTAACGATGATGTCATGCCACTGATAAGATTCAACTCTACCATCAAGTAGATCAGTAATATTGACCTTACCAAAGCTTGAAATCATACGCTGCATAACCTGAGCATTCTGCATCTCAAGAGAGAATAGAATAACAGGATAGTTCTTACCTTCGGTATCAGCCTGGAGGATGTTACACAGGATATTAGTTGCAAATGCTGACTTACCAACACCAGTACGAGCACCAATAATATCTAAAGTACCAGGACGTAAACCTTCGATAACAGCATCGACAGCTGCAATGCCAGTAGGAATGATTTTATTGTTTACGTTACCGTCTTTAATATTATAAAAGAAATCCATAGCTACCTTAGCTGCATCTACCACGTCAACCTGTTTTATATCTGCTCTCTTATCGAGGATATCGTTTAATCCATCCTGCAGTTCTTTAGGATCAAGGTTGATGTTATCTACAAGATACTTTTGAGCATCATTGAAGTTTGCAATCATCTGACGTTTAAGAGCGTACTTGTGAACTGTCTTGGCTAACTGCTTACTGATAGAAGCTTTCTTTAAATCGTTTTCTGCAATATTAGTCAGCACATGATGGAAGTTGTCATAGCCGTTTTCTTTCAAGAACTGATTGATAGTCAGAACATCAAGAGAACCATCCTCACAAATCTCTTTGTTCTCAAGCATTCTTCGACAGCCTTCATAAACCAGCTGACGTTCAGATGATGAGAAATCCTCTGCTGACACAAGATCAGCAATCTCTGCATATACTTTGTCACCCTGGAATATTAACTGAGCTAACAGAGCATTCTCATCGTCAATACTTGCACAGTTATCGATAGTTACGTCTGACATTAAGCACCTCTCTCAAGAGCTGTAATAGCATCAGTGATGTTTTTCTTCTGCTCATCTGGATTGATAACTGTCTGAGCTTTTACAATCTCAAGTGACTGAGTTTGTACAGGTATTTCCCATTCAGTAAATTTACCTTCACCGTAAAACTCTGTTGCAAGAGTAGCACAAGCATCATGTTCACCAATGAACACACACTGCTGTGGTGTACTCCTGTATCTTGATGTCTGTATTGAGTATCTCTTAGCCTCATCAAGCATTGAGTACAGTGGACAGTTAACATAGTTTTTTACAAATTCTTTCTTAAGGAACGGTTCATCACTGTCATTAGTCATGCCATATTTCTCATGAGTACCACAGGTGATAAAGAACGCTAAGCTAGCTTTCAGATCACCAAAGACATAATCAGCTGATGAGCTGTAGTTGATTGATATTCTCTGCCATAAGTAAGCAGCTTTACTCTCAGCCTCACTCTTAGACATACCATCCAATCGAATGTAGTCACACAATGTCTGAAACGATGGTTCCGTTGGTGAAGTCAAAACAAAGTATGCTAAAGCATCAGTTACACGTTGAAGATCATAGTTAATAAAACGATTAAAGAAAAAAAGAGTAGAACTCTCATCAATCTTGTAATCATGTTTGTAAAACAGTTTAAAAGCATTCCAGTTATCACTAAATTTGATATAATCATTCTTGTTCATAGGAAAGCACCTCTGAATAAAAAATTGTTCATAAATACTCAAAGGCTACTGTCACAGGTAGCCTTTTTTTTTAATATTTCAGACTGGCTAAGAAAGCCTGTCTTTTTTCTGTAAGATCTTCCTGATTGGTTACTTCAGAATGAGTTACGACATTCTCAAGTGCTTTCAGCACCCAAGAAGACACCAGCTCACGCAGACGCTTCTCACTCTTGATGAATTTAAGCTTGTCATTCTGCCTGTTCCACCTCAGCCACTTCTCTGACTCAATAAACGAAGAGACATTTCTTGCCTCTATATTTCGTTTTGCAAGTTTCATAATTTCCTCAGTAAAAATGTTCTGAAGATATAGAGCATCGTTTTCTATTTTTTCGATAGAAAATTGTGTGTGTGATGGAGAGGAAGATGTGTTGTTTTTTTGATCATTACTAATATCATTACTAATATTCTTTTCTACATATATAGAAGAAATTTCGTTTTCTGAACTTTCGGTAGTGCAAGAACTGAACGAAGGGTGTTCAATATCTGAACTTTCAGTATTTGAAATTTCGTTTTCTGAACTTTCAATATAGATATAGCTGAGATATCTGATCTTGCTATGAGATACCATCTTAAATGACTTAGATAAGATCTTTGCTGACACTAATAGCTTTATAGCATCAGAAACTGCATGAACTGAGATACCTAATTCTTGAGCTATGTAAGCGTTCGATGCAAAGCAAGGCTTTCTCCAGTTGGACGATAGTCCACCAAGGCGACCTAACACTAACTTCGCTATTGGAGTTAGCAGCCGACTTTTTGCTAACATCGGATCAATAACATTGATCTGCTTTTTAGTCATATTTAGCCTTCAAAAACATTGAACCAGATCTGCTTGTATGGCTGCTGTGTTCTAAAAAACATTGCCCAACCTGCTGGAATGCCTATCTTTTTCCATTGGTAAACGGTTTGATACGTTAAATTACATTCTTGTGCGAGTTTAGTTATTCCAATTTTTTCAATGAACTTAGAAGACGAAAGTATGTATTTGTCTGTTTTTTTTCTTCTCATTTAAGAAAACCTTATTTATAAATAATTCTTAAACACTTTTAAATAAAAATTTAATGTAAGCGAATTAAAAAATCAAGTATAAATTTTTAATAATTATTGAAATAACCTAAAATTCAGGAAGAAAAAGTCATTTTAAGAGGTGTTTACGATGGATAAACTTCTGTCTTTTATTGAACGCTTTAAACAAGCTCAGAATCAAATTGGGAAATCAAATTCTCAAATTGCAAAAGAAATAAACGAAACACCTCAATATCTTTCTAGATGGCTTCACGCTAAAAGTGCTAAAAATTTACCGCCTGCAGATATCATGTCAAAAATTGCTAAAGCTCTTAACGTGGATCTTCTTTGGCTAATTTCTGGAGAAGGGCAACAACAAACTCATAGTAATATCCTAGTTTATGAAAGCGGTAACCCAATCCCTCAAGGCTGCGTTGCTATTAAAGAATACAAAATTGCTTTTGATTGTGGAGTTCTTGGGGGAGAAAGTGAGCCCTCTTATGAAGAAATTACAGATTCAGTTCCGATGATATACAACAAAGATTGGTTTAATTCTATAGGTGTCAACCCTCAAAACTGTAAAAGATTCAAAGCTCATGGTGATAGCATGTGTCCTGTAATATGCTCAGGTGATAGTATTCTTGTAGATTGCTCTTATGAAGCTAGAACGCATATAGATAATGGTCAAATTTATGCTATATGGTATGATGGCACACTTCTTTGTAAAATTCTGACTAAGAGCTTTTCAGGCGGTATAACAATCTCATCTGTAAATTCATCTTTATATCCTCAAGAGCAGCTTAACAGTGAGGACGCGAAAAGACTTATCATTATTGGGAAAGTAATTGAGAGATCCGGAAAAATTACAAATTACCAACGTTAAGGTCGTGTCATAGATAAGTCGGGAAGTGGTGGGTTGTAATTACACAATATAGATAAGATACAGGAGTCTGTATGACAACATCAAAAGATGATAGAAAACGAGTAAAAGCAAGATTTTTTGTAGTTGATAAAGCTAATACAAATTTATCTTACAACTCTGCAGAAGTATTAGATCTTCTTAAAAGAGCTTTAGATGAGAAGCCTAAAATATCTGACAGACAACTAATCTTAAATAAAAGCAATAATGATGATGAGTCTGATATTCTTGCTCATTACGAATGGAATGCTAATAACACCTATTTATTTGGGCTTATAATGAGAATAGCACCTGAATCATCCACTGGCTCGTTTTCACCTGATGTTTTGAATAAAGAACAATGTTCTATTGACGAGTTGATAACAAAAGACAGCATCAATTCAATTTGTACAGATCACTATTATTTTATATTAAATAACAATTACTTAATTACAAATTTAACAGGTCTTAAAAATATAGATTGCTTTCAAACTTACATTAACTGGTTAACAGAAAAAGTAAGAGGCGATCAGCTGATAGCTTTTGTTCCTAAAACAACTTTACCGAAAGATGTACCTATAAGCTCATTAAGAAAATTAGAGTTTGGTGATAATACAAAGATTATGACAGACTTGAACAATCAAAAAGAGAAAGTTTCAACTCATATAAAGAAGCTATCAAGTAGGTTGTTAAAAGCTCTTCTTAAGGATTCTGATTATTCATCACTTGAAGATATTGATTTAGAAGAATTGATATCTGCAAAGCTGATAATTTCTGTAAAAAGAAAGTCTAAAGATATTGATGAAGATGACTTTCAAAAAATCATGGGCACCATTTTAAAACCATTAACAAATGATTCAGGTATAACGTTAATTGGAAAAAATGGAGAAAAGCTATCAGGATCTGATATTAAAAAAGTAGAATGTTTTACAATAGATAAAACTTCAAGGGGACATATTGATGAAGCCCAACTTAAACAAAAATTTGAAGAGTGCCTCTTTAAATTGAAGGAATAGAAGATGTTAAGTCTGTTTTGTAGATATTTAACTGCTTTAATAATGTCAGTTGTTATATCTTCATTGTTTGATATTGAATGTAAAGATCAAGTTATTCAGACTTTATTTACTGTAATTGGTATAGCTTATTCTATAGCTATCAGCAATATCATTGGTTTTAAAACAGATAATATAGTCAATGTTAAATATAGAAACATCATAAAAAACAAAATAAAAAGCATGAAGAATATGAATACAATAGACTTTTCACTTTCAATACTTGTATTCATATCTTCATGTTTATTTACAAGTTTCAAGTTCTCTCTTTATTTTGTAAAATTTAACATATCAATGTTTGTTTTGTTATCTCTTCTTTTTTCTCTTTTTTATATTGTTTTTAGTTTTAAAGGTTTACAACAATTAAGTGAAGATGTATCTGATAGATTGTACAAGGAAAAGAACAAAATTATTTCAGAAGGTTAAATGCTAATCAGTAGTTTTAAGATGAAGTAAGAGTAAAGCGCCTAATACAGTTAATGAATGGCGACCTAATTATTCATTCCGAAACTCCTCAATACCCAGATGAAACTATACACAAAGGTGATGAGATCAACTTCCGAATTATTGGTCGCGTTATAGATAAATCGAGTAGCGAAGGGTTGTAAACAAACTTTGACATTGTAGTTTTAATCTTTTGTAGTTGACAAAAGTAAATATTCTAGATTAAAATTAACTTGAATTCATCGCTTACGGTGTCGGAGAAATCACGGCTGTAAGCTCCCCCGGTGTTCGCACCGGGGTCTATCATTGAACCCACATCTTATGAACACAGTATTCCTTATTGATGGTTTTAATTTTTACCACTCCATTGTCAAATTAGATCCTAAATTTCATTGGCTAAATTACTATTCATATTGTTCTCATTTTTTAAGAAAAGACGATTCAGTAGCTGAAGTAATATTGTTTACAGCTGAAGCTTATTGGCTTGAAGATAAAGTAAAAAGACACAGAGTTTTGCTTGAGGCAAATAAATTTTTTAATGTTCGTGTTGTTCTTGGTAAATTTAAGAAAAAAGATGTTTATTGTTCAAACTGTAAACAGGTAACTATTCACCATGAAGAAAAATACACTGATGTTAATATTGCGCTTGAAGCATATAGACAAGCTTGTAAGAGTGATATTGATCAAATCATTATCATTACTGGTGATACAGATCTTGTACCTGCAATTAAAGCGGTAAAAGCTGACTTTCCAGACAAGAAGGTTGGAGTTATTTTTCCTTATAAAAAACATAATGCAGAATTTAAAAATGAAGCTGATTTTTGCTACAAGACTTCATTGGAAACACTAGAAAAACACATTATGCCTCGAGTAATTGAAAGAGAAAATAAAACTCCAATTATTTGTCCGTCTGAATGGATTAAAGAATAAGTACTTCTGTGAAATCTAAAATCAAAGTCCTCTATAGTAATTGAAAGCCAGTACTATAATACTGGCTTTTACATTTTAGATTACTACATTAGGTGTTTTACCTAAAAATCTCTTTTAAGATCTCAAAGCACTCATCTCCCTCTTTGTAACGCTGTTCAATCAACTCTTTAAGTTTCATAGCCTGTAACTCTGATACAGGACGTTTGCCATTCTCCATAATTGAGATGTAATTACTACCAACACCAACTTTTTCACCTAATTCACTGGTAGTTAAGCCCAATGCCATTCTTAAACGCTTATATAACTTTCCATCCATGATTTAATGTCCTATAATCGGAGTAGGTGTGGCTCTCACCCCACCTTGCTTTCTAGCTTAAGCTTTTAATCAGATTAAACAGGGTTAGTGCTTTTTCTTGATTACTTTTGCTAGAAAGTATCCAAAGGATAGTTAACAGTAAAGTTAAATCATTCTCATCCATTTGAATATCTCCGTTAGTTGAACATCTCTTTCGAGTCCCCGTCCCATTGAACGTAACAATATTGTAATAAAATGTATTAAAAAAGTCAATAAATATATTAAATAAAACTCAATAATTATTTAATAATTAAAGTGATCTATGTCACAAAAATAATTAAATTTATCAATTTTTAATTAAATAATTATTGAATATAAATAAAGCATAATTTATTATTTACATAACAGTTAAATCAATAATTGATTGTAGGTAAATAATTATGCAACTAACACTCACAATATCAGATGACTTAAAGAACGACTACCTTGAAGCTGGTGCTGCACTTGTAGCTTTTAACAATGAAGTTGAAAGTGCGACCAAGTTGGCTTCTAAGTATCTAAACGTTTCTTCTATCTCTTTAAATGACGAAACTAAAAAGAAAAAGAATGAGCTTGAAGAAAGAGAAGGTGATCTTTACTCTCAGATTTCTAAAGCTTTAATGACCTCTGCTATTGAGCAAATGACTGTAGCAGAACCGGTTGAAGCTAAACCTGTTCCTAAGAAAGAAAAGGCTAAGAAGGTTAAGATTGAAGCTGAACCATCTAAGGTTGAAGCTGAGACTGCTACTGAGGTAAAGCCACTAGAAGAACAGGTTATCTCTGAATTACCTCCATATCTGCAACCAATCTATAAGAATGAAGCAACAAAGCTACAGTATGAATGCATTACTGTTCTTGATGGTAGAACCAAAGACCGCATCGTAAGTAACTTCTACGAATTAGATACACACGAATTTGTTGTCGCAAACTCAGATAAAAACGATGAAAGCATGGCTGTTTTACGTCTAAAAGATTTGATTTCATTCCACTGGGACAACGCACCTACAGAGAAGGTTGTAGATGGCTATATCAACATCTTGAAGATCATCTTTCAGGTTTCAAAAAAGCTTGTCGTACAGAAACTTGCTTCAGCTTTAATAGGTCAGTTCATGCGTACTAAGGCCAAGTTCTGCCAGGAAACAAACAGCAATCTGAAAACAGCAGGTGAAGCTATTGCAAGCTTCTTAAGAGCTGTAGATGAGGCTAATCAGCGTGTTTCCATCAAAAATAACGCTACATCTGATGATCTCTTAGAGGAGCTTCTCAAGAATGTTAAAGACACCAAGTTACCAACAGAAGTTAAGGCAAGCTAAACGCATAGCGGTTGATCTAATCATCACTATGGGACTGTTAGCCTTTTGGTTCACATTGTACGAGATTTATAAGGTTTAAATTATGACATTAGCACCTGAGTTAGAAGAGTTACAGGCAAAGCGAAACGCTTACATTCACGATCTTTTAGACAAGTGTGTGACAGATGATGACCGCTTCACTACCTCACGTATGTTCGGTATTGGTGGTTCAGATATGCCAAAGCTTATGGGCGAATCTAAATGGGGATCTGCATACAAGGTTTGGAGAGATAAAACTTTTAGAAAGACACCTGAAGAGATTGCTCGAAATAAAAATTACTTACCTTTTGCAACAGGTCACGCTCTAGAGAGTGTTGTAGCAGATAGATACGAGAAACAGACAGGCTACACAGTGTACGAAGCTGAGAGTGTAGCAATGAAAGATTATCCATTCATCGTGGGTAACTTTGACCGTCTTGTGTACGACAAGCCAATTGATGAAGGCGGCGTGCTGTTAGGAGGTTTGGAGTGCAAGACGGCCAACTACAATGAGAAAACTCGTCTTACTGATAAAGACGGTAACACATACGAGCGTAACGAATGGGGTAAGCCTAACCTTTATGACGGCACAATCTTAGTTCGTGAATCAGATGAGATTAACCCTGAGTACAGAGCACAGGTTCAGTACTACATGATGGTTTCAGGTCTTGAATGGTGGGATGTAGGCGTACTTATCGGTAACAACGATTTGAGATTCTACAGAGTTCATGCAGATCGTGAATATCACAAGAAACTCTTTAATGCTGCTTATCACTTTTGGACAGTAAATGTACTTCAGGATGTAGCACCTGCTAAGAGCTTGAGTGATTTAAAAGCAGAAACTTTAGTTAAAGGCAAAGAAGGAGAAGCAACTCCTGAGATTTTAGAGCAGCTAAAGCAAATCAATAAGGTTAAGGCTGAGATTGAAACTCTTGAAGCTAAAAAAGAAGAACTTGAAAACCGCTTGTGCAATGAAGCTGTCGAGTACACAAAGATGACTTATACAACAGAGGATGGAAAGAAAAAGACAGCATTCACGTTTAAATCAAGTGTTCGTACTGACTTTAATAAAAAGCTCTTTGAAGCTAAGAACCCTGAACTTTACAACCAGTATGTTGAAACAAAACCTACTGCAAGAGCATTAAGAATTTATCTTTAGGAGTGACAGATTATGCCAATGAAGTTTGATGCGCCTCAATTAAGCGCTAACGTTCAGCAGGTGGCAACACCAGTAGAAAATGAAGTGCACGCTCAGATTGAACCTGTAGCACCAGTTGTAAATGCTGAACCAATAATCAATGAGCCTTTAACGGTTAGAGGAAGTGCCCCATTACCTGTAAAAGAGGTTGATTACCCTGAGATTAACGATAAGGCTTGGGATTTTTGCAACAAGATTTCACGCTCAAATTTAATTCCTGAGTCAATTCGCTCTACAGCTACAGCTGACCATACAGCAGAAGTTTATTTAATGATGCTGACGGGTAAAGAACTAGGCTTTACCTTCATGCAAACTCTATCAGCTCTTTATATTTTGCCTGGTGCTACACAGCCAGCTTTATACACAAAGGCTAAGAGAGCTTTAGTTCTTCGTGCCGGTGGTGTTTTTGAGAAAGAAGACTGGGATCAGAACACTTTAAGAGCAACCGTAGTTATTAACCGTAACGGTCAGCGTATTGAACGTTCATTTGGTGCTGATGAAGCTATATCAATGCGTAAAGCGTTTAAGACACCTGATGGAATTGTTCACGGTGCTGTTACAGCTAAAGGCGCACCTACACCATGGGCTCAGGATTTTAGAGGAATGTGTATGACCAGAGCTATAGCACGTGCATGTGATGCTGCTTATCCTGATGTGCTTTTAGGCTTACCTTCAGTTGAAGATCTTAAGGATACACAGACATACGGAGAAGCTCCAGTACAGACAGTGGTAGAGAGTAAAGCTGAACTGCCACAGGCTGAAATTAACCCTGCAGTAGCAACTGCAGTTAAACCAAGAAAGAAGAAAGCTGCAACTCAAAAAGAGTCTGTACAGAACGCAGAAGCAGAACTTGAACAGTTTTCAGAACCAAAAGAACCACCATTCGCTTATTAGGAGATTTTTAAATGATTAATTTCGGTAAAAAGCCACAGGACAACTTAGGCAACAACATTAACACAGCTAATTTTGCTCCACTTGATACTTCAGGTATTTTTCCTTTACAGATTGCTCAGGCAACTCACAAAAAGGATATATCAAAGAAGACTGGTAAGGATTACGAGCAGATCATCATCAATGCTGTGGTGCTTAACACTGTAACCAATGAGTCACTACGTTCACTTTCATTCTCAGTTTTTCTGTCAGCAACTTCACAGGAACTTCAAGATCTGCTGTTCTTTACAAAGCAGTTTGATGCTGAGGGCAACATCATTTTAGATGACTATGTAGAAAAGAGGGGAACAAAGAAAGATGGCTCTGGTGACTACTGTATTGAAGAGTACAAGCAGTTCCAGGGTAAGAAAGTTATAGCAATGCTCAGATTTACAGGTTACAGCGACAAAGGTAATCCTATATTTGAAAATCTTGGCTTTGTATCTAAAACAGGTCAGAGTGCTGCTGAGTTTAATGCAAATCTACCAGCTTCTAAACATCTGAACGCATGGAATGCTTTCTGTAACAACAAACAGAATTACTTAGATCCTGAAAATAACAAAACTCTTGCTCGTCCTGACTATGTACCACCTCAGAAACAGCAACAGCAGGCACAGGCTTACGGACAGCAATATGCTCAGCCAATGCAGCAAGGTTATGTACAGCAGGGTACACCTGTTTATGCAGCACAACCTCAAACAGGTTATCAGCAACAGCCAGTACAGCAGATGCAGCAAGGTTATGTACAGCAACCACCTGTAAGACAGGCTCCACAAGGTGTAGTTCAGCAGGTACAGCAGATGAACGCATTACAAGGGGCTACTGTACAGAAGGCGGATGATGACCTTCCATTCTAATAAAAAAAGTAGTCAAAGGTGAGTATTGGCGGTGTCTCTACTTCGCACCGCCCCTTTTGAAGAGATTGAAAAATGAGATTAGACATATTAAAGCACCGTTTTACAGTTAGTTACATTGATGAAAGCGAAGATTTTACAACTCTATGCAGTGATGCTAACTGGATCACTGCACTAGACGACATGATTAAAAACAGTCAGACAGTAGATAACGTTACCTACAGAGTTTTTGACACTAATTTAAACATGACAGCTTTTTATATAAAAGCAGACACATTAAGACACAACTCTTCTGTATTACCTCTTTTCTTAAAAATGGTACGTACATTTGAAGAGAGATACCTTAAAGGTTTTGAGTTCGGATCTTCAATTGCTGTTGAAGCATAGGAGCTGGTTATGGCAAAACCGATGATGATAGGTCACATACCAACAGATGAAGAGATTGAAGAGTATGAAGTGTTAAAGAAAGAAGAAAGGGAACAGCCTTTAGCACTCAATGCTACTGAAATTGAAGTTTCTAACATTAAGAACTGGGTATCAGCTCAAGATGCAGCATCTCTTTTAGGTATATCAACAGCAATGTTTCAGCTTTTAAAAAGAAAAAATAGGTTAAGAGGAGTCAGAGTCATGACATTTGGAAGAAGACAGCGTTTCTTTGGTCCTGATTTATTGTGTGTATTTAAATCAGTCGTGAGGGTGCTATGAGTTTAAAAGCCTTATGTAAGGCAACAGGAATATCACGTAACACGGCAAGAAAAAGACTTCGTGAAGGTTGGTCAGTAGAAGAGATTGAAAGTTTTTATAAGAGCAATAAAAGAGTTTATCAGAGTGTAGATGAGAACGTTGATGAGCTCTTTAAAAGAATTGTTAAGCCTCTGGGCATGACATTTACTGAATTGCTGCAGAGTTTGGAATTTAACGGCGACAGTGTAGATGTCATGGTCAGTGAGCTTGGTATCAGTAACCATGAGTTTAAGTTGATGTGTAAGAAGTATGCACTGCAGTGGTACTTCAAGCACGAAGATGAGATTGAAGAATTACAGGAGTAACTATGCATTTGGAATATAGAGGTCGTGCAGGCAGTGAAAGTATTTCTGAACCTGATGATTGGGTTGAAGTACCTGATGAAGATGATGAGGACTACGAAGAAGACGATCGTGACTATGACGATTACGATCCTGATGATGAGGTTTGCGATGACAGCTACGCAGATGCTTATTTTGCAAAACAACAGGAACAGTCAGACAGATTTTGGGGAGATTAGAGATGAAAGTAACAGATCATTTAGGTAATGAGTTTAAGTCAATTAAAGAGATGTGCGAGTTTCACCATATCCCTTCAAAGATTTATGACAATCGAGTTAATAGACATCACTGGAGTATGGAGAAGGCATTAACCACACCTTTAAGAGTTAATGAGAATGAAGGCATTAAGAAGACACAAGAAGAGAGTAAAGAACCAATTACAGCAAAGACAGAGAAGACAGTATCTATTGAAGAGACAGTGCAAGTAGAGCAACCAAAAGATGTAGTCAAAACTTTTAAAATCCTAGGTGCTACTTATAACGGCGTAAAGGTGTTACAGGCTCTAGGCTTTGCTGATGACTTTATTTATTCAATTATTAACGATCTGAATGATGATTCATTAACCCGAATTGTTCGCTTTGAGCTAAAGAAGGACGCATCTACTGATTTGCAGTATGCCAAAGCTTTAAATCGACTTTTAGATGCTTTTGATGGTTTGATGTTTGTTAAGAACCTGAAACTTGATAAAGATCTTAAAGTTCGTGAGCAGTTCAGACAGAAGTTATTAGAGTTCGCTGCTTAAAAGGTACTGCTATGTTTATTCATTACAAAAGCGTTTCTGAACTTGTAAAGAACCGTGAAAAGTATATCGGAGCTGTTTGTTATGAGTACATGAAAGATTATGACTTACCTTACGACCTGGCACTTAAAAACGCAGAGGAAGACTACAAGATTAAGCTAGAAACAATGTCAGGTCGTACTAAGGTAAAACAGGTCGAAACAAAGAAGAGTAATGACAAATGGCACAGTAATTCATTTGCTCAGAGCATCAAGGGAGGAAAACAGATAAAAGACAGTAAAAGAGCTGAACGTGACTTAACCAGAAAAGCTGTAATGTCTTTTGTTGACTGTGACGGTCGTGTATTTGAATCAGCTGATGCTTTCTGTTCTTTTTACAAGATCCGTTTAAGTCAGTTCATGTTCTTAAAAGATCAAAGAGGTTTCTCTGTAAGCAGAATTTCAGAGTTGGTTAATGAAGGGAAAATACAACATGCAAATTAAATATGAATTAGATGAAGGTGCTTGCGCTCCAATGCGAGCACATGACAGCGATGCAGGCTTTGATCTTGCCTGTAAAGAAGATCAGGTTTTAGAGCCTAATGTAGCTAACACCATTGATACAGGTGTGCATGTGTTAATTCCTGAAGGCTATGTAGGTCTTGTATGCCCACGTTCTTCATTCAATGTTAAAGGCATTGGTACACCTATTGGCGTTGTTGATGCAGGCTACACAGGTTCAATCAGAGTTGTTTTAGAGCCTTTTAATGTAACAAAGATATTTAAGGGTAATCGTATTGCTCAGTTGGTTATCTTACCTTTACCAAATATCAAGATGATTGAAGGTAAGGTTATTGGAGTTGATACCCATCGTGGTGATGGTGGATTTGGCAGTACTGGAGTGTAATTATGCTGATCAGAAAGAGAAACAGATTAAGGGGTAAAAGATGAAGTTTAAGAATTTTGATATTGAAGATGTGTTTGGTTTCGATGACGCTGAACAGGCAAAGGCATATATAGGCAAAAAGGGATACTATGCTGACCATATAGAAAAATTAGAAGATAGTAATACTGCAATTGTTTATGATAGTGCTTCAGAAGAAATCGTAGATAGCTTTACGATGCGTAAAGAGCAAATTACTCAAATCATTGATGCAAGTCAAACAGGCTTAAATGATGATATTAACAAGATTATAGCTACATTGAAAAACTATTTAAAAAGTCACGAGATCAAGCCTTATGAATAGTTTGCTTAGATGTATATGTAAATCCAAGAAATCTTGGGGTAAAAGTCTACTAATAGCTATTGTTATATGCTTTATTATTTATCTTTTTGATAAAAAGAGCTCTTTAACATCATTTATAGAACAATATTATGTAGCTATTGCTATAGCTCTGTTTTCTACCCTGATTGCTTCACTGGCTATATTAGTACCTTGGTTGTTTACTTACTATAAGCTGTTAATAAAAGTAATAAAGAATAAACAAAAATTTCTTCCTGATTTATGCAAAAGTTCTTCATGTGATCTTGTTGAGTTTTTCGTTTGGTTGACTATTAGTTTTATTACTTATGTAGTTTGGTTTTCTAGCAAGACAGAGGATGCTTCCTTCATAGTATTAGTTTCAATGATGTTTTTTATAATAGCGATGATTGCAATTATTAAAGGCTGTGTAAATGTAATGATAACCTTAGTTAAATTTTTGCTTTGTGATGTAGAAAAGATCAACTTTAAGTAATTTTGACCTTTCACCAAAATCTGCGCTATACTATAGATGTAGCTACAAGCTACCGTGCTTGAAAACCACGACATATAACTAGCGCAGATGTTGCGACAAGCGTCATCTCACCCTATCAATATACTTAGTCATTAGACTTCGTGTATCTGCTGTATGGTGAGTGTGGTATGAATACATCGAATAAATACCACCCGGCTAGTTACGGGGTTTTCAGCACTCACCGCCCAAAAGGCAAATTGAAAACATCTTAACTAGGAGCCAATCATGGCAAATTCTAATCTTTCAACATACGATTTTCACAAATCAAATATCAGAGTAATCACTTCAGAAAATGGCGAAATCTTGTTTTGCCTAAAAGATGTATGCTCAACTCTTCAGCTCTCTAATATCAATCATGTAATCAATCAGCTTAAAGAAGAATTTGAGGGGGTTACATTAAACGTAACCCCTTTCAAAACTCAAGGTGGGATCCAAAATGTAACTTTTATCACCGAACCCCAGCTCTACTTCGTAATGATGAGATCACGTGCCAAAGTTGCCCGTGAGTTCAGGCAGTGGATTTGTAATGAAGTGCTACCGGAAATAAGAAAGAACGGTTCATTCAACCTGAAAAAAGAGCTTGAGTCAATTAAACCTTATAATACTTGGTTCATTACAGAAATTACTGATCAATGTATCAAGTATGGTCTTGATGAATCAGCTATGAGCTCATTTTGTAATATCGTTAGTCGTGCATATAACCAGGGCTATATGATTGCTATACACTCTATCAAGGCAAGTGACTTACCAAAGGATTATGTCACTTTCACTGAAAGTGAAGCTGAAGCAGTGGAGTTTCTTGTTCACTATCATCAGCTTTTTAGACCAGGCTTACTAAAAACATACGAACTTCTTCGTAAAATAGAAGTTCAGGCTGATGAACTGAAACAACAGTTAAGAGAAATACCTATAGGAAAGATCTTTGATGCTGCAACCGCAGCTGACATTAGCGTTCAGAAGTTAAAGAGGTTTAATACAGTTAAAATTCATAAAAATGAACTTGTAACAAGAAGCTAGCAGAAAAGGCAGTCTTGTTGGTTATGCTGTATATACATCAAAAGCAAAAGGACCTAATAACTTGAGCTTCTATTCTAACATGACTGTTACTGATTCATATCCAGATAAAGATGAAGATGGAGATGCTGTATTAGTAATAGTTATTGACTCCTGGGATAATTAACGATTCTTTTGAAAATAAGCCATAGAACAAACTATGGCTTTAACTTTAATTTTGCGGAATTCCTTTTGAAGTGGCGATTAAACAGGTACGATCACTTGGTCCACTTGAAATTATTTTTAGTAAAGATGTTTGTTGAAATGTCAAACAAAGCAGATGATGTAAAGATAATATTAAATCCTGTAAATCGTTATCTTCTTCAAGATCTCTTACAACTAATCCTGCTTCCCTTGCTTGTTCTTTATTAATATGTCTTGAATGATTTTTTGAAACTTTCTGATTCCAAAGCAGACTTACAATTTTTTCAATTTTGTTTCCTTGATTAGGAGTATCCTTTAACATAACTCTTCTTAATGAGTTTACTAAAATTTCTTTAGACCACTCTAACGTATTCTGACATGTTGTTAAAAATCCTGGATTTAATTTTCCTAATATCTGTTGCCAAATAACAAGTCTCTGAGGATTTTCTGTGATTTCTTTTACTGCTCTCTCAAATTCGTTTAAATAAGATTGCACAGCAAATTGTCCAAATTGAGGGTCAACTGGACCCAAACTAGACTCTCTTCCCATAATAATTTCTTTACAAGAAACTGCTAGAAGAGTTCCTCCTGACATAGATAATTGAGGGATTATTGCTCTTATATCACCTTCAAACATTGAATAAAGATAATCAATTAATGATTCTGTTGCCGCTACACATCCACCTGGTGTGTGAAGAATAAGATCTAGTCCTTTGCTACGATCCAATCCATGACAACTGATCATAAAGCCGTTTTTATCATCGTCTGATATACCGAAAGATGGACTTGATAAACTTGGTTTTTGCAGCCATCCAGAATAATAGATAATAACGTTCCTTCCGGTTTTATCTGATATTTGATTAACGTACTTACTTCTAAGCAGATCATAAGGGCTTGATGTATATATCTGTTGTTGAATTTCTCCCCAACTTGGCATTACATAACTCCTATAAAATACTTAGAATACTATTGGTCATTATTTGGCCCTCTACAGTATTTTTCTGTTTAAATGGGTCTTCAAATTGTGAAAAACCATAATTGAGAAAACTCATATCTTGTCCTATGAGTCTAAGACCAGATGCTTTTACTCTTGCCTCAAGTTCTTTTTGTTTTTTGGTTTTATTATTTTTTTGTTTCATTTTTTTTGCCTACTGTAAACAGAGCATATTAAAATAAAGTAATAAATAAAAAGCAACACATTATATATTACAGTATATCAATTTCTACATATTCTTCTGATAGTTTTGTCAGGAAATTAAAAAAAATGCAATTTTATTTCACTATAAATTTAGGTTGTTGCAACGGCAATATAAAATTAAGCTCCAAAATCTCTAATTTTGGCGCTTAGCTATTCTTAAGCTCCAAAATCTCTAATTTTGGCGCTTAGCTATTCTTAAGCTCCAATTCTGCTTTTATCTTTTTATGAGCTTCTGCCCTGCAGTGATCAACATAATCACACCAATCCTGCATGATTGGTCTTTTCTTCTTAAGAAACTCCTTTTATAGTGTCTTAAATCAAATAGTTAAAATTTGAATGTTTACCAACGTAGTTTGAGAATGTAATATTACTCATTAGAAAAACAATTGGAGAAAGATATGAAATATAGGATAGGTCTTCCATTCTGGAAACAAATATATAAATTGTTTGGTGTAACCTTATCATATCGCTATGATATTTTTAAATCCAAAGAGACCGGCTTAATATATGGCTGTAGTCCTGATATTAAAGGGCTTAATGCAGAGGGTAAAACTGTTCAAGAAGTAATCGAAGCTATTGAAAGTGGAGCTTACGATCTAGTAAGACTTGACCTTTATGGAGTAGATGACGAAAAGGATCATCCTAAAATCTCTCCTAATGGAATGATAATAGGTGCTCTTTCTTAATGAACGGTTACTACAAGATTGTCATTGAGATCTTAAAAGAACACGGTTATAGATATTACCGAAACGGTAAAGGGTCTCATGAGATTTGGATTAAACAAGATGCTCATGGAAAATTAACAGGTCGTGTTCAAATTCCTACACATCTAGCAGATAAACATTTTGCTCAAAAACTCTTACGAGATATTGGCATTACAGACAAAGTTAATTAGTTATTATAAAGCCTCTATTACAGAGGCTTTGTCATTCTTAGAATGAGTTACGACTTAGATACCGTGCCGTCTTCATTGATTGTATAACCATTTTCAATTAGAATTTTTTTTACAGCATCACGTCTTGATGCGGGGATACTATCAACAGTACGCTTTCCCATAATTACATAACGATAATATAAAGTATTCATTTTAAGCTCCTAGTTTTGCCTTTAATTGTTTAACTTCTTCCTGTAATTCACAAACTAAATCTGACAGTTCAATAATTGCATCCTGATTTTCTGTATTGGATGTTTCATATTGATCTGACAATTCAAGTAAACCATCTGATAAGGTTTGAGGATACATAAGTTCGTTCTTTACTTTAACTCTTAAATCTTCAATCTCAGATTGATCTCCAGAACTGAAGAAGTTGAAAGGGGAGATCACCGCATTGTAGTTTGTGACACTCTCTTCACTGTTAAAAGAAGCAATCTCTATAATTGCCTGTTGTTGCTGTTTTTGCAAGTATTCAAGATTGATAAGACACTCTTCAATAATGGTGTTAAGCTGCTCTTTTGTAACTTCCTGTTTGTCACCATTCATATCAGTGATAACAAGATTTGTATCAGTGTAATTCAATAAACTTTTGTACAAGTCTATATGTTGCTTATCACCTGGTAACAACAAACCAAAACTGCAAAAGAAGTTGCAGTTAATATCGCAATAATCATTAAAAGTACATTGAGTTTTCAGATCGTAAATCTTTCTTTGCTTTAAGCGGTTTAAAGCATCAGCATCAAAAAGAGAATGGAATGTAGTTAAGATTGTATCTCTAACACTTTCCTGATAAGCGTTAAGCTCTATATCAAGCTCTTTGTTTGTATTGTCAAAGTACTTGTATTCATCTGTATCATCATTGTAGATGATCTTGTTTATACCTAAATCGGTAAGTTCATAAGATTGTGCCATTTCAAAGTAAAAAATTTCATCTTTCTTTTCAATCTTATTTTCTTTTAAACTTATTGTATAAATCATTATAAGCTCCTAAATGCCTGATGTTGTCTTTTCATCTTTTCTTTCCAACGCTCAATGTTTTTTTTGTCATTAGAATGATTGATCGTGTCTTCCATTGTTTCTACAAACTCTAAGTTAGAAACACAGTTATTCAACTTGTTTCCGTCTTTATGCTTTATAAGATGATAATTATTAGGGTTATCAAGCCAAGTGTCAGCGACCACTTGTGCTAACAAATATCTTTTGATGCCTAACACATCAATCCAAACGTAAACATGACCGCTAATCGTTTCTGTTTTACAAAAAAAATTGCGTTTACAATCAAAAACTTTTCCTTTGTCTGAAATTTTAACAATAGGTAAGTTTTTCCAATACTTCCACTGTTCCATTAGCCAAATCCAAAATTTCCGTTAAAAGTAACTTTAAAAGCCTGAGATAAGGTTGCTGATTTGTTATAAGCAACAGTTCCAGTCAGTGTTTTTTTTGCTAAAAACGACTTGTTACCTGTATTGTTTGTTGCAGAAATACCGCCACTGTTTACTGTTAATGACGGTGCGCTAGGATAAGTCACACCATAGTTAAAATTACCTTGTGCAACAGCTGATTTCGTTTCATCTGGATAGGTTGTAGTCGTTGTTGCAACATTACCTGTAACGATTAGCAGGTAGTTCACAGAGCCAGCATTCATGTTTGCGATACTTGTTCCCGAATTGACAACTGTGCTAGTTACTCTAATTACACATGAACTTGTGCCTGCGCTTACAAGTGTTCCGCCATAGTGGATATAAATTGCTGGTGTTTGTAAAAAAGTTACACCATAATTAACGGTAACATCAGCTTGAACGCCTTGATTGCCAGGGGAGACATTTTGAAAGCCAAAGTTATGAGTGCCTGTCGGTGTAACGGTCTTACTTGTAGTTGTTGTAGTCGTACCAGTTTTACCACAATGTGTGATAGTTGTGCTGATAGTGCCTGATAAAACGTTTGTATATCTTCGACTGATTGCAACATGGTACTTAGTATTGTTATGTGTAACAGCCAAAGCACCGCATCTGTAATACCAATGATTATCTAAAGTACCCTCAGCGCCATTGTTTACAGCAAATAATGGTGTATATCTTAATGTGCCATTGTCATTTAAGATTAAACTAGGAGTAGTTAGTTTCGTTGTACTATTCCAAGTTGAATATGTTGTTCCATTTACATTAAATTTTATGCGTGCCATATTAACCTACTGTAATTAAACAACCGCCAATTTTTACACCATTAGAGAAATCGTGCTGTGCAGAGATAGTTTGAGCTGATGCTAACTTTACATAAGTTGATGTTATGGTTGCTCCGTCACCGTCCTGTATTGCTTTTGTCGCACTGGCACAACTGCCTGACTTTGTGATAAATCCTGAATCATTAGTAAACTGACTTAACTTGCTGTATGTAGTGTTTGTATCAGGAGGGACAACCCATTGACCGTCGCTTCTTAGATAACGGTTCGCTGCACCCGCTGCAGGCGCAGGAACTAAGCCTGATGAACCACCAGCGTTTGTTGTTGAGCCTTTCATTTCTGAATAGGTTGTATCACTGTTTTTTATAGTAATTGTAAAAGTTGTGCCATCTCCTTTTGTGCAGGTGAGGGTATTCTCACTAACTGATATCGACTTGATATATGTGGTATTAATCTGCTGTCCTGCGCTGTCTTGTGTAGCCTTTGTTGCACTTGCACTGTTACCACTGCATTCTTTTGCACTGTCTGCAAGCTTAGCGCTGTCAGCAACTTTGGCAGATTCAGCCTTACCGTCAAGATCTGCTTTAATTGTTTCAGGCAATTTGATAATACCATCAGCAGAACCATCAAATCCGAAACCTGTACCTGTATTGGTTCCACTTGCATCCTGAATATTGATAGTACGCGCGGTTGAAAGATTTACTGCAGTTTTAACGTTTATCCAGTATTTTACGTCTGTAGGCTCTTTGACTGTTGAAGACGGTCCATTTGCTACAGTACATACATAGAGTTCATTGTTAAAGCGAACTAAAGAACCTACATCATAATCAATGTTTGATTCGTAGTTAAAAATACCGCCGTGCATGAAGTAGTACGCAACTTCACCAAGCAATTTAAACAGAGCGTTAAAATCTTCTCGTTCAGGTGCTACACCACCTTCTTCAAGAGGTACAGCGGTAATTTTTCCAAATAATTTTGCAAAGGATACGTTGCCTGAATCGACAGCAACATCATCTTCAATCTTGTTTACATCGGCGTTTTCGCCTAATGGTCTTGTCCAAATTTGAGGTTGTTTACTCATGTTTTATAAACCTTTTAGAAATGTATAGATATAAAAAAAGCGGGATTTTATTTCCCGCTCTTCTGATTAATTCAGCAATTCTTTTTAGCATCGCTCCTAACTTGCACGGTTTTGAGCAATAACCTTTACTATCCAAAGGCGCTAGACAATACTTACACTCCTTCATTTATAAGCTCCTTATACTCAGTCTTTAAAGCCTCTAAAGTATCTTTGTCATCTAAAAGATAAGCTGTTACAAGTTCTTCTTTGATCTCTGCAATTCTTTTATCTTTGGTTAAGATCTCTTTTTGAATTTCTTTTTGTTTTACAGCTTCATCAGTAGGAGGTGTAAAAGTAATAGAACCATCTGCGTTAACTTTTGTATTAGCAGGGCAAACGTCCTTAACATGGTCGCCAAAGATTGATAAGTCAGTAACCTCTTTGGCTCCTTCTTTAATTAGTCGTCTTGCATCTGTTTTGTTGTCAACATTGATGCATTCACGGTTTAAGATAAAAACTTTAATCATAAATAATCCTATTGGTAGGCTCGTAAAACATCACCGTCATCTGATGCATTAGTAATATTAAAAGTAACAGTTGAAGAGGTCGGAATATAAATATATGCGCCTGATGAACTCTGAACCAATAAATAATAGTACACAGCGCCAATGTTATAGGCATGTCCTACAAAGTCATTTGTGCCCGAAAGAACTTGTATATGGCATGAATGACCACCTGAATGTGTGATATATAAGGGTTTACCAACTGTTAGTCCTGTAATACTCCAGTTGCCGTCATAGTTTCTTGTAGCTCTTAAAGTAACCTTACCTGCATCAACTTTTTTTAGATAAGTAGTATTGATCTGCAAACCGTCACTGTCTTGAACAGCACGTGTACTTGACCATGCTGAGTTAGCGTAATTTACTGAGAAATTAGCAGGGTTGTAGACGTACATGTTTGTGCCGTCATTACCGCCCCATAGCCATGTAGGCTGACCACCCATGCCACTCCAGTTAAAGTTAATATCACCGCCACCTACTTTACGTGGATAAGCTCTGTTATTTGATGTGATATATCCACAGTCGTTTTGTAACTGACTTAACTTACTGTAGGTTGTGTTTGTGTCCTGAGTGGTAAGTGTGTACTTGGTATTATCTAACTTTGTTACTGTAATGGTTTTACCTGAGATAGCGATATTCTTAACAATGGTATTATCAAGATTTAAACCATCAGCATTTTGTTTTGCCTTTTCAGCTGAACCACTTGATTTGGCGTAATTAACGCTAAAGTTATAAGGATCCCAAACATAGAAATCTACACCATTGTTACTACCTAAAAGCCATGAAGGCTGATTTGCCTGTCCACTCCATATTACATTGATATTTGTACCATCAGAACGCTTTGGATAGGCTCTATCTGCTAAAGTTGCATGATCTGCTTCTGTTGCATGATCAGAGTTATTTGAAGCGTTAACTTTTGTGATAGTAACATTGCCTTTACTATCAGCATAGATATTGTTAACAGATCGGACAACATGTTTGTTTTGAACTGTAAGATTACCTGTGATGTTACCGCCTGTAAGAGGAAGGTAACGAGTTAGATCTTCAACAGTTGCAAACTTACGCCAGTATGAATTATCGGTAGGTTCTTTGATTAAAGATACAGAAGGTCCGTTCTGTTTAATACAGAGATAAAACTCATTATTGTATTTAATAAAAGAACCAGTGTCGTAATCAACAGAATCATCATACCCCCAAACCCCACCGTTCATGGCATAAAAAATGGATTGTCCAATTAAGTTAAACAATCCATTAAAATCTCTTCTCTTAGGAGCCATACCACCGGCTTTTAACGGAACTTCAAAGATTGATCTGAACAGTGTTTTTTGATCAACAAAGCCGGCATCTAAATTTTCATCCAAAATGTCGTTTTTATCGGCATTTTCTCCTAAAGGTTGTTTCCATATTTGAGGTTGTTTACTCATGCTATATCCTCACGAGAAGTTGTAGAAAAGGTTGAATTACCAAAGTTCTTTAAATTTGAGCCTTTAAAACCAAATGTAGGGGTGATTACCTGATAAAATTCAAGACCAACTCCTGCAGGTAGCCAGGGTAAGTTTAAAAGCGCTGTTATGTCAGCACTGGCAACGTTAGAACGCATTAAAAGACGTAATGTCATGGTACTGATATGAAGAATTTGTATATCAGCTTTAGGAAACATTGTATGCAGCATTTTGTTAAGATCTGCCAAAGAACTGTTTCCAATATTAATCATAGCTTTAACAAAAATGTAAGTTCTATAAGCTTCATCGCTCAATCTCATGCGACCGTTAACTTCTGTATAAAAAGGCGCATTATTAAAATCAGCTACACGTTCATTTTTTAATTTCACAGGATCAAAGCCAAAATATGGAAGTAATTCATCTTTGGCTAAAAAAGTACGACCTGCTGCAACAATTCTTCCCCAAACATCAAGACCAATTCCTTCTGCCGTAAGAGGGTTAATCATCTTGTTGTAAATCAGTTCAATGTCAGCTTCGGGGTTAATTGATTTCCAAAAAGCACTTACTAAGTTTGTAATATGTTTAGAAGCTGAATATTGTGATTGTATGGTTTCATCAATATGAAATTCAGACATTAAACCTCCTCATCGACTATTTCTAATAGGATGTTATCTTTAGACAGTACAGGTTCCCTGTTACATGGAATGTGGATCATGTTCTCGAAGTTTGTACCATCAGATGAAATAGATATGTTCATGATGTTATTAATATTGTTGTTCAATATTGAAATGATAAATCGACTTGCATAAATATCTTCGTTCATACCCACTCTTAACAGCGGTTCATTAGCAATAAGATTATCTTCTAGATCATAGAAGTTGTTGTAAATAGCATCTTTAATAAGTGTTTCGTACTGATTTGGCAAAGTCTCTTTGTCTTTTAAAAGAACTTTAATGTAAATCTGCAATTTCTCAGGTCTTAAGAAGGTTACATCTTCTGTAGCTCCAGTGTATTCATCTTTTACTTTTACAGAAGTATTGCCGTTGTAATCGCATCCTGCAGATACCGTCTCATAGATAGCTCTGGCAATGTCCTGATCATTACCGCCTATCACAGCAATGAATACACTGTGAGGTTTGATACTGTAGCCGTCTACTTTCTTAATTACATTGGTTCTATTACTGTCGATGTAACAGGATAAAACACCATCGCATTGAGATATTCGAGAGTAGATAGCTCCATTTGTGCCTCGTGAATTTAACGCTACAGAGTTGTATCTTCGAGTTTCAAATGCTGATTGTGATTCTTCATAAGAACCTACAGAAGCACTGGCGTTGTTAGTTACACTATCCCAGCCTGCAACAGTAGTTACAATGTTTGTTAATGTATCCGCTCCTGCTTCAACGGGGCCTGTTTCAGAACATTTAAACTGAGCATCAACAGAACCATTACTCTTAATTGTGACGTCGTTCATTAATTCCCATTTAATACCAGTAACCTCAGATTGAATAAGTGAGCCTTTAGGAATAAAAGTGTTTTCTCTACCTTTACAGGTACAAACACAGGTAGAGTTAACAGCTGAATGTCTGGTTAAAAAATAAATCTTGCCTAATGCATCCTGAAACTTACCTGATGCAGTCAACGGGTTAAATTGATTGGCAAGAAAAGCAATTTCAGCATCTTTTTGTGAAATTGCAGCAGTTTGAGAATCAATTAACTGTCCTGCCGGTGTCTCAGGCTCTGTATTAAGCTCAGGTGTATTGTCTTCTTTAAAAGCCTCTTTCCATTGAGATGCTACCTCAGAACGTATGTCCTCAACTTCTGAAACTGTAAAACCTTTTGAACTATCAAATTGCAACATTGATCATTGTCCCATCGTTTAATTGAATTAACATTTGGCAAACTAACATTCTGCCTTCAGTAGTCAGCTGGTTAACCTGAGCGTCTGCAACTCCTTCAACTTCAAGCGCAGCATCTCTTAATCTGTTTTTTAGAATATCTATTGAAGGCTGTTCTTTTAACTCAAGAGCAAAGTGAGGAATACCACGATCTTCATCGTAATAAGCATCTTTGATAAACAATCTGCAAGTATTAGCAACGTTTTGAGCTATGGCATATTCAGCATAGCAGTTAGCTATCTTGCCATTTTTATCAACAAACAAATCCCATTTATCAGGATCTAAGAATAGAGAGTGCATATTGAGAACCTTGAAAATTGGTGATTAATGAATTATCTTTATAAGTAATATATGAAAAGGAGTAAGTTCTACTTCTTGAAAATCATTAAGGTTGGACAATGGGTCACCCCTAAAATGCTACTCGATGCGACACCCTGATACTTGTAGTGTTTCCTTAATGAGCTTACTCCTTTACTTTTTTACATTTCTTTAAATTCTTTCCTTTAATAGGTCTAACAGTAAGAATTGAATTTACTTTATTACCTTTAAAATTCTTTAAAATAACTACGCCAAAATTACCTTGAGGATAATTTGTTTTTAAGTATGAACCGTCAATATCTTTATAAAGTTTTCCTTGTGTCATACAGTTATTCATTTGCTTAATAATTTCATCAACAGAATAACCATTGTCGGTTCTATTCTTTATAAAGTGCTTTAAACCAAAAGTATCAGTGCCATAAGCAAGATCTATATTTCCTAAAACAGGATCTTTAAAAAATGCTTTTAGATAACCTGACTTTTTAGATAAAAGCAATTTTATTGCATCACTACCTTTTAATGCGGTTTTACATTCATCTCCATAGTTGTTATAAATTTCAGCTCTTGGTGTAGTTTGTGATTTTCTTTGCTTTACTTTCTTTTCATTTATAGGTTTGTTTTTATAGATATGATCTATATTTTGACCTTTAAAATGACCGTTTAATATATTACCGTTTTCTTCAATTAAAAGATGAATACCATTTTTAATGGTTACCCAATAAGGATTATTAGTGTTTGAATCACAGGTTAAGAAATTAGCGTAAAGCATACCTAATCTGTAAGCTACACCAAGTTTAAAAGCTTGTTCTGTATTCATCAGTTTGGTGTACCCGTATTACCACTGCCAGGATAAACACCATTGTGAGTGTGGGTATGTAATGAAGTGCCAGAAGCAATAACATCTTTCTGTGAGATGATGTCTCCGTTAAATGTAGCAGTTCCTCCGCCTTGAGTACCTGATACTAAAGTTCCTGTAACCTGCACATTACCGTTTAGAATGATTGTAGGAGCATTGATAGTAGCTGTCTGAGTGTTGACTGTAACTCTGTCAGAAGCATCTACAGTGCATGTCTTACATTTAATGTGTACATACTCATCTGTTTCTACTGTGTAACCCTCAGGGGCGTGCAGAACGATTGTTTTGTCCTGTTTTAGATGCACCCAAACTTTAGGTTCTTTAGTGTGAATGGTTGCTACCATGATTGCATCAGCAGGATTGAACTTTCTGAAGCTTGCAGGTCTTGAAGTAGCAGTCGTGGTGCTGTTGACGTTTGATACATCAGCTTTCATACATAAAAACACACCAATATCATTTGGTTCAGGATCCATAATGACAGCAGCAATGCCTGCCTGAAATCTGTAGTGTGGTAATTCCTGATAAGAAGGCGTAGCAAGTGCATTGCCTTCTGCATCAGTTTGAGCAATTAAAGGTGTAGCAATAACAGTCTTGGTACCGCCTTCACCAGATGAAGAACAGCTTTCAATCTTTGCTAAAAAGCCTGTAAAGACAACTTTATCAATCAGTGATCGTATGTGATACTCCTCAGCGTTAAAAGGGCTTAACGGAGCATACATACTCTGAGTACTGGCTTTTTTAGTAGATGTAATTTCAGACATTATACATACCTTCCGCAAGCACCACTCATGTGAGGATAGTAGGCTGTGATTGTAGATTCCCAAGAACCATCACTTGGTAAATTAGATGATAGCTTGTGACTTAATTTTGTAATGCGCCACTGACCTGTACATTTAGGAACTAAAGTTTTTAACTCAACAAGACCTGCAAATTTGAACTGAGGGTTAAATACAGCCTTAAAACTGATTCCATTTGAAGACATTGAAGGGTAGCCAATCAAACCTGTAGTAGCTGTCAGCTTTGGTACAGTTCCTTTTACCGAAGAGCCGTTACTGATTAAGATCATTTTGTCATCATCTATAACAAGTTCAGCGCCAACCTGTTCACATGCCTGTCTAGCCTGTTCAATGGGCGAACCGCTAAAAATAGCGTTTTTAACAGAAGCTGTTACACCTTCATTCTTGAATGTAAAACCAGCAATCTTAGCCTGTTTCTCAACAAAACTTGCAACGCTCTGCGTCCCTTTAACAACATTCTGACCTTGTGCAGTAATAGAACCAAAGAAACCAATACGAGCATCAATTTTCATTTTTATGTCAGGTTGTGAATTAAAATCAGCAACAGCAGAAGCTATAGTTCCTGCAAATACCTGTGTGTAACCGCTGTAATCATCACCTGCATAGATATTTATGTAGTTGTAATTGTGGTACATAGGCATCATTGCAAGAGTTGATATACGTTCCATGACGTCACGAGGTAAGTTATAGATTTCTACAGATGCTTTTCCAAAATCAGGTGGTCCTAATTTCTCAATGTTAGCTGACATACCAAGATCAGAAATTAAGATACTGTTAGATCCATTTTTAAAAGTTCCTTTGTTTAAAGTGATTTGAACCTTTAATTTTCTGATTTTAAAAGAGGATGGTGCAGATGACTGTTTGGTTGTTGCTTTATTGGTTTTAATCTCAGTTACTGATTGTGTCTTGGTTGAAGAACTGTTTTTTAACACACTGGTAGTTTTACCCCAGATAATTTTAGAAGCAAACATACTAGAACCTCAACCCAAGATCTTTACATTCAGTTTCAGTCAGATAAACAAGTTCAAATCTGTCACCCAATTCGGTGTAATTAGGTTGCTTAGGGATATCCGCAGGGTTAATTACATCAACAATGTAAAGTTGACCTTTAAACTTAGATGGAGACTGAATAATGCCTGTTTTAGGTTGAACTATTGCTCCTTCAACAATTGCCTCATCGTCTACGTACAAATCAAGAAACATGTAATCACCTTTTTGATACAGGTGAATTTGGCAGATTTGATCATCAAGTATGATTTGAAATTCCTGATTCGGTAATGCTTCAACAGATAGAACTTCCATAGCTAATTTCTAATCCACTTTTTAAAATCATCAACGGGTTTACTTAACACACTGTTAAGCATTGATTCAGGCTTTTTCTGTGTCTGTCCTCTTGATTTGCGTTTTGCAATCTTTGTATTGGTATACTCACTCTTAAACTGTCGTACCTCAACAAAGCCACAGTTAACAGTTAGCAAATCAACGCCTGTAGATGAATCTCTGTGATAATCCATCTTAATGAGGTTAAGCGATTTGTATTCCTGATCTGGCGTAATCAAACTGACAATCGTTTCGCTGTTGCTCAATTCCATTAACGCAGACACAGCTGATAAGATTGTTTCAGGTGTTCCTTTAATACCTAAAACAACCTGTATCTCAATAGGGGATTGAGTTTTATTGTAAGAAACAAAAGAACCGTTTTCAGTAGGTGAGGAGATAGCTTTGCTTTCATTTTTAACATCAATGGCAAAGAATGTATTAAAAGTAACAGCTCTCTCTCCGTTATCATCCACAATGTTCCATGTTCTGGTTACCTTTTGCCCTTGGGTATTGCTGTCGCCTGAAAGGCCATTGATAAAAGAACCCAGTCCTGCCTTTTTAGCAATAGCAAAAGCCTGTGAATTCTGAAACCTGTTAACCTGTTTAAAGAACTTTAAGTTATCAAGTTTTCGCAGGCTGTTTCTAAGATAGGGATTTGCTGTAAGCTTGGTAATATCACTCTGAGTAAACATATTACCTGAAGTGATATTCTTTAAACCAAGTCTATCTAATGCTTTGTCCTGATAGTTTTTAAAGTTCTCTAATCCGTTAATAATTCTTACTTTAAAGCCATTTGTTGAGCTGTGAGAATTACTTGAATTTAATACAGCATCATCTTTTACATCAGCCATATTTTTTAACCTATGCTAAAAGATCATCTAGTTATAGCAGACGCTTTGCGCTGCTAAATAAGAGTTATCAAGACCGTTAGCTGTCTGTATTACAGAACGTGTCATCTCAGGAGTTGCTCCATTGATGGTGAAATTGTTGTTAACAGTCTTACTCTGATTAGAAGTAGAATTTGAATTAGTGGTATGGTTACTTACATTTGAGTTTGTAACTACCTGTTGTGTTTTTTCAGGTGTAGGAATAGAAGCAACACCAACCTTTAGATTATTAGCTGTTCTAACAAAACCCTGTAAGGTTTTCTGATCAGTCTGTAGTGTATTAAGACGTTTGTTAGCTTCATTGTACTTACCGGCCTTTCTTAACCTGTCAATTTCAGCAAGTTCTTTTTGCTGTCTTACAAGCTCAACTCTAAAAGAACGTTCAAGTTTATTTCTCTTTTCAAGTTCATTGTTTAACTTGGATACAGAATTGTCCTGAACTGATGCCTGAACCTGTTTTACGTTTTCAACATTTTTAACGTTGGTTACATTTGAATTCTCAACATTCTTACTGGTTGTTAAGACGCTGTTCTTTGTATTTTCAACGTTATTAACATTCTCTACGTTCTTTAAGTTATGAATATCAGTTTCTTTCTTTTTCTCTTCAATGTTTGTAAGTACTCTTGTTTGAGATTTCTGCTCGGGTAAACTTGAAGTTTGAACGTCATCATCCATAATAGGAGCATCGGTACCTTCATAAGTGGTAGGCTTTGAAGCATCTTTCTTATCTTCATCATCATCGCTTGAGAAAGGATTTAAACCTTTTACCCACTCGATCATGCTTTTGCCTTTATCGACAACAGAATTAAACATTCCTAAGAATTTATCTTTAACGTAGTCGATAATTTGCATTAGCCAGTCTGTAACAGGTTTAAACAGATTTTTAAATGAACTGCAGAAATCAGACCAGCCTTGTTTTAATAACTCAGTGTCTCCAGTAAACAGGGCAACAATAGCGCCCATTACCATTTCTACAACACCGAGGATTGCGTTAAAAGCACTTCCTACAGCATTCACAAGAAACATTGCCGCTTGAGCTAAGCCGTCAAACCATGTTGCATCATTTCCTTGGTCAAACAGCTTTGCTAAAAGAATGCCAAAGTAAGCAATACCATTAAAAACATGTTCTAAGATGTTTGATAGGGATCTTAGTGACTGCTTTAATGTTTCAATGAAGGTATTAACTCCTTCTGAATTTTTAAAACGTTCATAAAACTTTGTTATAAAGTCATAAGCTTTTTTACCAAAGTTAATGAAAGGATCCCAGAAAGTACCAAAGAGGGATTTACCACCTTTTATCCTTACTATCAGATCATCAATAACAAGAGCTAAAGCTACAATACCTGCAATGATCCACGTAATAGGATTCATTAAAATTGCACCTGCAAGAGATATAAATGCAGGCACCAAAGCAGTAGTAATAACCACAGCTAAGATTTTAAAGAATCTTGCAGCATCTTCTTTGTGTTCTCCTAACCACTTGGAGAATGAATTTAAAGCCTCTACACCTTTTAAGAGTATTGGATTAAAAGAACGCATCAGAACAGCTGAGAAATCAGCTACAGCAATTCTAAAGTTAGTTAAAGCCTTTTGGCTTTTTACATAAACTTCAATATCCTGTTTTGTGTAGCGGTTGAATGCTGCCATCTTCTCACGCCACTCATCTAACTGCTTGTAGTAAGCACCTGTCATCTGAGCTACTTGTGATAATCCACCAAAGTAAGATTTAAACATTGCACCAACAGAGAAAGCAGCTGCTAAAGGTCCTGCGATACCCTTAACAAGCCCAAGCATACGATTAGCTGTATTATTAGCTGTTTTATCTAATGCCTGCGCAACATTAGATGTGCTCTTTTTTGCATTCTCCTCAACTTTGTTCATCTGACTGTCAATATCGCCAGTATCTAAGCCGAGTTTAATTAAAAGTACGTCACCTAATGTTGCCATTTTTTAAGTTCTCTGTTTACTTGCAAAATCATTTGCAATGTTTTCGTTAGTTCTTGCAACATACAGACACTCTAACAGGTCCATAGCATCTTCGTAGCTGTAGTACTGTTCTAGTTCTTGTAATGTTGCATAATGCTCCTGTATCAGTGGAGCAAACAGGCGTGAGAAGTTCTGTGTTTGGATAAAATGAGGAGTTTTACCACCAGAACTTAAGCTTGTTTCTTCAAGCTGTTTTCGTTCTTGTAAGAAGAAAAATTTACAGCAAATACCTCTTTCTGTAATTGCCACAAAGCTCTAATATCATCAAAGATTTCAAGCTCTTTTTCAGTAATATTGATGATGGCTTCGTCATTCATTCTTACAGCTGTTTCTTTAACAAGGTCAAATAACAGATGATCTACAGTGTCAGGATCTAACTGACCAAAGAAACTAAAGCCTTTTTGAGCTATTAAATTGGTAATGGTACTCATAGTATCTGAACCTGATACGCCTAGTTTCTCTATATCAATGTTGAGTAATCCTGCTTTTGCCAGAGCTATACCAACTCTGATTAACCACTTTTCAGCCTTAATTGCAGGGATTTGAGTTAATCTGAACTTATATTGAGCTTCATCATCAACGATGGTAATGTTTTTAATCTGTCTCATGTAATAATCTCACCTATAAAAAAATAGGGCATCAAAACTGATACCCCAAAATCAATATTAGCTACGGGAAAATTAAATAGTAGAGTCGTTTACATCTTCAAATGTAAATCCCCACTGAGTAGGCTCTAATACTTTCTTTGCATTTAAAATTGAAGGAACCTCTGTCAGGATGCCATTAATCAAAGTAAATTCTTTGCCTAAAGCAGGAATTGAGATTGAAGCTGTAATTGAATAAGTTGTCTTATTTAATCTCTGATTGTTTGCAATATTTCTCAAGTACTCAATAGAATCTGAATCAGCTTCTAATGAAATCTTAAAAGGAATAGGTGCAGGGGTATAACCTGCTGCAAGCTGTCCATCTACACCCATTCTTACCTCAGCAATAGTTACATTATCAGAGCTGAACGCATCATCAGATGCGAACTTCTCAATCTGCACTCCTGAAGGGTAAAGCTCTTCAACTGTTAAGATTAAGATTGCGTTTGCACTAGTAATAGTCTTCATTTATTTCTCCTAAACTACAGCAATTGAAGGCATGGTTAAACGGTGTACAGCACCACCATAGGTGTAAACTAAGTTGCAAGATGGTGATTTACGTTGCTGTCTTGTCTGAGCTGAAGGATCTAAAATCTGTAAGTAGTAGCCGTTATTGTAGATTTCGTCTGAGTAATCAGCACCTAACTCTTCGATTAAAGAGCTCTTCTGAGTTTCAGATAAAGATACACCAGCTTCAATTACGCCATTATTCTTTGCACGGTTAATTACATCTCTTAGCCATGAGCGGATCATTGCATAACCACGTAAGGTGTAAGGTACTCTTCTAACAGCTTCAAATCCTGCCATTACCTGAACCTGCATTGCGTTACATAACCAGATTGAATTTAGATAAGTATCAATCCAGTCCCATTCACCTAACATACGGCCAGAGTATAACCAGACAAAGTTGTCATTACGGGTTGCATAGTTACCTATGAAGTTGACTTTGTGTCCCTCAAGAGCATTTGCTTCGTCTGTATCTAATACATTTGCACCTAATCCATCCTGAGACTTGAATGCAAAAGTAATAGTGCTGTTCTTGTTATCCCAGGCAATAGAAGCAGCTGCACCCATGATAAACGCTGCAACACGATATGAATCATAAACAACAGTGGTTGCTGCTATGTTTTCTGTAATCAACTTTTCAGCAATAATTGATTTACTGTTACTGTCAGCATTTTCTTTAGAACTGTCCCAAAGAACATACAGATAACAAACACCAGCAGATGCATTAGCTGTAGCCCATTCTCCTAATTCTAAAGCCTCATCATCTGATGCTTCCCATAAGGTGGTGAAGGTAACGAAGTTTTGGAAGCTTAAAGTTAACTTGTTGAAAGTAGCTGAAAGAGTGGTTGAATCAGAACCGTCTGAAACTATACATGAATCAGCAGTAAAGCCCATTGCAAGAGCGACATCACCTGTAGGAGTGCTTACAGAGACATCGGCAGATAATGTACCATTTGTGATGGTAAATGCGTTAGTTACAGAATCAAAAGCAACTGTTAAACCTGATAACTCCGCATCTTCTGAATCAGAATCAAGATCTCTTAAAGCCTCTTGAACCTTGTCAGCTACTTCAGATAATGAAGATGCTGAGGATAAATCTAAGCTTGAAACAGTATGGATTTTGCCTGTTAATGTTACAGAAAAAGCACCTGCTGTGATCTGAGTTAAAGATGCTAACGTTGTTGAAGGTTTTAACGCTGTACCTCTAACAAAGGGGGCTACACCTGTATCGCAGTAACGATAGAAATACAGAACAGAAGGCTTAATCTGACTGTTCTTGTAACCGCCAAAGTACACCTGAGCAAATTTATATTCATCTGATGTTTCACCAAATGCAGAAGCTACAGCCGAAGCTGATGAATATGAGGTTGGTGCATTTACGGCAAGTCTTGAATTCTTTGAAAGAACAAGACCATTAAAGACCAGATCAGAACCTGTACCTTTTAGAATTCGAGGTACAATGCTGACGATGTTACTTGCACTAATTGGCATTGTATTTTCTCCTATTTAATAGAATCTACGTTCTTAATACCTAGAACGTTCAAAGAAGGGTCTTGCTTTTCAGCTTCAGACAAACGGGTTATAAAATTGTTTTTAATGTCAACTTCAGTAAAGCCAAAGCTGTCATAAATGGTTTCTGTAGTCATTGCTATATGAAGAGTTGTTGACCAACGTTTTAAATAGTTGTTATCGTCAGCCACAATAGTGGTATCGTTTGAACTGTCAGCATATAGAATATGCATTCCACGAGCATTTAAGAACTCATAAACAACATCTGACTGTGAGAAATTATCAATTGAACTTGCTCTTAGCATTGCATCTAAGCCGTCAGAGCCGTTAGAAGTATCTGCGTAACAGTCAATCTGCACACTTACTTCATATTCAACTTTGTTGTGCTCTTCTTCATTTTGCGCATCGTATTTAATTTCGTTGGTGCCGTGTCTGACAATATTTAAAATTGTGTAGATCACGTAGTCACTTGAATCTTTAGGAAGGGTTAGATTGTTTTGATTGCCATAGAAGATGTTGTTTTCATCTACAGAGGGGATTAAGAACTCATTTAACAGCTCATAGAGTGTTTCCTGTAGATTGGTCGATGTCTTGATCGTGTTCATTGCCTTTGTCTTCAGAAGGAGTTACGGGAATAGATGGTGTAAGTTCAATAGCTTTAATAGTTAGGTTTGGTGCTCTGTCTTGAAGTTGAACTCTTAAGCACATCCAACCTGCTTTTGAAAAGTCCTCTTCTACAGCGATTACAAACCACCACATGCCATTACTGTCTTTTAGGTAATCACCACTGCGTGACAGCTGTCTGAATACGCTGTAAGGCTTTTCTTTTAGCTTATCTGATGATTGTAAATAGAGCTTTCTGATCTGCGAGTTCTGACCTGCAAGATTAGAGTGATCTAATGCAGCATCATTCTCTGACTGAAAACTGCCTTTAACTTCTATACCGTTCAGATAAATAGCTTTTACAATGCCTTTTACATTCTGTTGACCACAGGAACGAAAGAGGGTAAAGGTTTCATCTGCAAGGTTAGCATTGATAGCTCCTCGCACGATGTTGTGAAGATTTAACATATAGAGCCTGTGATAAATTGTGATTATTGGATTTCAAAAGAGATTGAATCTCTTAATAACCCTGAACTGATACCAGCCTGAGACGAACTTGATGTTCCTGTACCGTCTTGTGAATGCCCCTCTGAAATAGCTCTATATATAGCCATTGTCATAGGAGAACGAGGTGGAAACCTGTTATTCCTGGAACCACCATTTTCAAGAGTTGTTTGAATATCCTGAACCATAATCGCACCGACCATTTGAAGCGATTTAACATAAAAAGAGGCATCAGCACCTACGGAGAAATGAACCAGAGATTTAATAAAGTAGTCTTTCCAATTCTTTTCTTCATCTGCAATGGTGTATCTAAAAAATGGTCTTGGTGGATTGTATAAAGTAGCACCTGCAGGAACATGAACACCTTGATGTGATAAATAACCGCTCTGTCTTGGTGTTACTCTTTGAACCCAACCGAATTCTAAGTATTTGCCGTAATCCTGTGTTGATACACCGCTTTCAGAACGCATATCTCTAACACCAACAGCTACAGTCTTACTAGATTCTGTCTTAAGGTTTTTAACCAAAGATTTAAGCTGTTCTAAGTTAACTTCAATCTTATGCATGATGTGATATTAGTAAAAAATAGCCTATAATAAAGAAAAGGCTGATTCACAACCCTTCATATGGAGTAAGGGGGCGTTTCAGTCTTTAACCAAAGTTTGAAAAGAGAAAGCCACTTTTCTGTAATACACTGAATCAGGTTGCTAGTTGGCAGTGTTCTTTGGTTTGTATTTTTATTCAAAATAACCTACACTTAAGAGAAGGTAGTAGTAAAAGTCAGAAAATCGGTCATACTGCTTACGGTTAGGATATATTCCTATGAGCCCGGATGGTGAATGGGGTCGCTCGCCTGCTACTACTTATTTTAAGTGTTTTTTGCACTTAATTAAAAATAATCTATAATAGTAAAACGCTAGAGTTTGAAAGAAGAATCCCATCTTTCTGTAATTCACCGAGTGAGGTTAGCAGTATGCGGTGTTCTCTAGCGAATCTACTTTCTTATCATACTTTTTGATTTTTTTATCTTTAGCATTTTAGGATATATTTCCATATTCGTTAAAACAAAGCGATTACTGTGTCTTCCGTTAATATCTGTGTAATTTTTAGTAATTACTAACCTATATCTAATATTGTTAATTGAATGTTCAATATAAAAGGCTCTATCATCTTTTTCTGTAAATCTATTAATTATCGACCCTTTATTAATTATCTCAGGTAAGTATTTAACTGCTTTCTCAGGATCTTGACTGCTTTCTTGTCTTCTTTTAATAATATGTTGTAATCCTGCTCTATCATTACCCCAAACTAGATCTATATCACCAATACCATCACGATGAAAGGCATCTTTTATGTGTCCGTGTTTCATAGATAAGAGCACACTAACAGCCTTTTCGTTTCTAAGATTTTTACCAGTGATCTCGTTTCCATAAAGCTCTTTAATTGTGGTTGAACTATAGCCTGCTTCATTACCAACCCCACTAACTTCTTTAGTCTTGGTGTTAATAGCAATTTTCTTGCCATTCTTAGCTGTTCTAAAGATAAGATCTTTGTCAGGTATGTTCTCATCTTTAGTTAACATGGTCTGTCTTGCTTTTACACCTAAACCGAACATAAAACCAAGACAGTAGGCTTTAACAATATTTTGAGTTAGTGGAGTTATCATAGTTAACCAATGAAGTTTTTAATGAAGTCACTTTGTTCTTCTGTAGCTTTAACCGTCCATGCTTTTAAATCAGGATTCCATCTGAACCTTCTTGATTTAAGCATCGCACGATCTTCTTTTGAAGGAACACCGTTTGTCTTTAATACCGCAAGTGATTCACCTTTGTTGTTCTTAGCAAAAGAAACATCACCTAAGCGAGTATTAAAAGAAGATGTTGAAGCTGAAACAGAGCTGTTAGCTTGAGAATTAGATAATCTCTTAGATGCTGTGTTGATTTTTGATTGAAGTTTTTTAGCTTCACTCTTTAGAGTACCATTTAAGGAAGAAATGGCTTTCTCATCTGATACTTTTGGATTATCAAAGTAATCCATTTTAAAGTAGTTAACCCAATCTTTTACTTTCTTTGGAGCGTCTTTTAATGAATCAGCAACTTTATAAAAATCATCTTTAGTTTTAACATTTTTTAAAGCATCAACTGCATCTGTATAACCTTTCTTTTCTTGTTGTAGGTCATATATCCTATCTTGCAAATCACCTCTAGCTCTTTCACCTGAGCCTCTGATCTTGTAATCAGCATGCTTTATGTTATCAGCTCTGTATTGAGCTTTTTCAGCTTCTTGTTTTGCATTCATGTAAGCATCTTGCTTTCTTTGAAGTGCATTTTGAGCTGAGTTCATACGACCTGCTACATTAGGTTGACCAAACTCACGACCTGTTTCTTTTTGATGTTGCCATTCGTCATCCCACTTCTTACCTGCTTCTTCTACTTTACGTTGCATTGTGTCAGCATGCTGTTGAGCTAAATCAACTCTACGTTTTAAAGAAGCTTCACGGGCTTTCTTGCGTTCTTCGTATCCATCAGGCTTTGCGATTGATGATTTTTTTTGTAAGACTAAAGAAGCTTCCTTCACTGCTTTTTGTAAACTTTTAGCTTCGTTTGCTCTTTCAGTGTCATTTACAGCTCCTTTTAGCGAGTTTTGCCAATATTGAATATTAGAAATAGCTTGATGCACTTCTGAGCCTTTACCATATGTATTTCCTTTAGGTGTTTTGAGATCCATTAGTTTGTCGACAATATCGTCTGACTGATTAAGAACTTCTTGAGGTGATGATGAAGAAAAATCGATTTGTGCTTCATCAGTCTTTTTATTGTTAGCCTTTCTTTGTTTTTTAGCTTCTTTATAACTACGTTCCTGTGACAACTTACTTGCTTGTTCAAATGGACCGTCATTGTAATCAGTATCAAGAGAACCAAAAGGCTTGTTTACAATGTCTTGATAAGATGTAGTACCATGTAACTCGTGACTAACATCAACGTTTGCTATTCCGTCAGTCATTCTTTTGATTTTTGAAACAACATTAGGATCTTTTAATTGAGCTATAAACTGTTTCTTTTCCTCATCAGATAAGTTGTCTAATTTGTTAATTTCTCTAGTAGAATTTTGAATGTAACGTTCCATGTATTCGTTAGAACGCTCAGCAATCTTTTGTTTTTCAATATCTTTTGATGTTTTATTTGTAAACCCAATCTTCTGATTATTCATCATGTCAGCTTTATGGTTCATGCGGTTAACATTCATTTGAGCACCAGCCTGTTCATGACCTCTTTTTACAGATGAAATATGACGACCGTTGAATTTACCGCCCATGCCTCCTAATACTTCACCTGACGCAGTATCAATCAGTGCAGGACGTCCTTTATGACCTTGACCGTTAGGATGTACAGTGATCCACTTAGCATCATCTTGAGCTAGTTTTTTTTTCTGACGACCTAAAGCATAAAGAAAACCTTTCATGAAGGCTAATTGAAGAGGAGTAAACATATTTGACCTATAATAAAAAATGACATCTGATTAAAAGGATGAGTTACGACTTAAAAGATGAGTTACGACACTACCCAAATGGATGGTTTATCTTGTATCCATAAAATCTACCGCCTTTGGTGCGACCTTTTAACATTTGCCATGCCTGTTGTCCGCACAATGTCTGATTCCACCAATCAGCGGTATCTTTGTTTGACTTGAATAAATCAAAACTTGTATTTACTGAACCTTGTGATGCAGAAGTTACTCTTCCTGGCTGTCCGTTTTTATTCCACAGCTCTAATGTGGCTAAATGGCAGGTAACAGCATATAAAAACGTTCTGCGTGTGTAGATGTCGTTTTCAGGCTCATACTTAAAGCATGATGAACTGTCATCATTGCCATACAGCTCACAGGCATCTTGAAAGCACATTTTTAAAGCCTCATCTGAAATATCAGCCAAATGCTCATATCTGCATCTAAAAACATCTATATCAAATTCAACTTTCATTTCAGATAAAACCTCAATCAACAGGGGAGCTTAAACTCCCCGTTCATTACTATTCTTTTGCTTCTTCAACTTTTGCGTCTTTAGGAGAAGCAGGATCAAAACCGCCTGATGTCTGTGCGATCTTGTCCTGTACAGTATCTGACTTCATCTCATTCTCATTTTTGATTTCAAAAACACTTGGTAAAAAGCCTTTTGCACCAATAAACATGGTTTCACGTCCATGTAGAGCTTTAATAGCTTCCCAGTCTGTTCTTGATAATGTCTGATGTACTCCATTACCAGACTCAGTTAAGATGCCTTTTCTCTTACCTCGTAAAACAGCATCTGTTCCGTATAAAACTACAGATTTTGTTCCACCTGAGCCGTTAGGAATATCATCAAACTTGTGGTTATGACGTAAGCAAACAACAATATGAACAACGTCTGCACCTGTTAACTTCTCTGTCTCAGTTTTCTTTTTAACTGCCATTTTATAGTCTCCATAAATTAAAAAAGGCGGTAAAAACCGCCTTAAGAGATGAGATTGAAAAACTAGATGCCCTTCATGATAGCAATCAATGAAGGACGCTTAATCACAGTACCAAAGGTAGTACCGATAGCTTTCTGTGAGAAGTGTGACTCATGAGGAATTAAACGACCTAAACGATACTTCTCTGAATAAGAAGGCTGTGCTGTAATATCGCCATTGTACTCAGGAACAATTAAGTACAAGGTTTCACCTGTAGTATCACTTAACTCAGGAACTACCTCAATCTGAATGTTTGGATAGTTTTCAAGCAATAAGCCTTTAGCTGTCTTACCAAACTGAGTTGCATTTGTCAGATCAGCGTTTCTTGCATTGGAAATACCTAAGATCATAGGAGTATTTGCGTCAATGTTACCGCCGTTGTTTTTCTGTAACTCAGTGATTAACTTTACAATATCGTCATAAGCTCTATTAGCAAAGTCAGCTGTTGAGTCAGCCTTTTTATCAGCCCATGTTGATTTACCATTTACTGAAATAGGTGAAATAGAATCCGGTAAATTAGGATCATTTAACAGACCATAGATTTCCTTACCCTCAACACCAAAGAGATAGAACTTATTCTGTGCTCTTTCAATAATTGATGCTGATGCTCTCTGTTTACCTGCTACAAGTGACAGTTTTGCAGCAGCTGCTAATTCAGCTTCAAAGTCACCATATTTTAAGGTAGTCTGGAATCTGAACTGCTCACGAACAGGGAATTCATAGTTAACATCTACAGATGAACCATTCTGAAAATCAGAATAAGCTTCAACGTCACCTGCCAACTCCTCTACAGGGAATGTATAAGAGTTATCAGTCCACTTACCAACCTGAGCTTCAATACCTAACTTTGTTGCAGCTGTTTTTGCAAACAGAATTTGTACAATTTTAGGATCGATGTAAGCAGTAAATGCTGATGGAACTCCAACGTTAGCAGGAGTAATTGCAGCATCCTGTGCTAACATTTTTGCGGTTTTGTTGTAATCAGTACGGATATTTCCGTTTACTGAATCATAAGCCATAAAGCCTTTTGCATAAGGAGCGACAATACCACGCTCTTTAGCTAGCTCAAAATCTTCGATCATTGATTATCTCCTAGAATCTCTCAGCGATGACTAAATCACCTTCAGCAAAGTTCTTCTTGCCGTCAGTTGCTTTAACTACCCAGCCTGTATCAACTACACCTGTACCTGCAGTTGCTGCTACAGATACAACACCAGTAGTAGGCTTAATTAAAATCTTTAAGCCTGTAGTACCTGCAGAAGGTGCCTTAATGTAGTACTGACCACGTAAAGCAATGGTTACAGTCTCACCATCTCTATAAACTGATGTGGCTTCATCAGTTACAGATTCAAAAGTTGAAGTTAAGTTGCGTTCTACAATACCGATTGGTAACTCGGTATCAGTTGATGCTGTAGCTGAAACTACACCGTCTTTATTAAAGAATGCAAAACCACCTGCTTTTACGGTACCGTCTGAGAAGTAGTTTGTATCTGTATAAAATGCCTGACCTACAACTACCTGCTGACCTTCAAAGCCTTTAGCAGGGTATAGACCGACAGTCTTCTGTAAAATTGACATTTATTAAACTCCTACCTGAACATTAGTTAAAATTTCTGAAATAGCACTATTCTTTGCTGTAGGAGCTGAATCAGTAGCCATTACAGTTCTCTTGTCCTTAGTTGCAGTTAATGCGCTGATTACAGCTTTTGCTGCTTTGCCTGTTAACTGATTGTAATTTCTGATGCCCAGCTTCTTAGCTGCTTCACGGTAAATCTGACCTGCGCTGTCAAAAGCCATTGCATCAACATTACCTAAAATTTGTCTGCACTCATTAGCAGCAGCATATTTAAGCTTTAGCTGTCTGTTAACAGCCTTAACCGCAACTTTAATCTGTGCATCCTGACCTAATGACTTATCTGTGTTCTTATCTTTTTCGGATGAAAGCTTAAAGCCTGTAATGAATGCTTTCTTAAGCTCTGGTGAAGCTTCATCTAATCCACACTGCTTTAAAGCATCGCCAATGACCTTATCGTCATCGTCTTCTGCCTGAGCATTGTCATTAGGTTCTTCATCCTTAGCTGAATCAGTATCATCAAGATCATCATCAGTAGCATCTACAGGCTCTTCATGTTCAGAACCATTATCAGAACTATCAAGATCATCGTCTTCAGCTGGTTCTGATGTTTCCAAATCATCGTCTTCAGCTGAATTTAAAATGTCTTTATACTTGTCTTCATCACCATTAGCTTTGATAGCTTCAATTAAAGCTTCAAGCTTACCGTCAGTTGCAGGAGTATTATCCTTATCAACCATATCGCCTTCTTTTGCCTTGTGCAGGTCAAGAATTGACTGTGCAAGGTTCTTTTCAGCATTTTCAATTGCTGCATTATCAGCCATTGTGTTTTTCTCCTTGATTTGTGCGTCTTCCACCAGCACATCATGTCCCGCACGGCCCTCTTCAACGAGGGCAACATGATTGCAATTAATATCAGTCATTACAAAGTCGTAATGTTGACCTTCAAACTCACCTTCTTTCTTTACAGGTGTGTATCTGTAAGCAAGACTAAGTTCACGCATTGAACCGTCTTTAATACGATCAATTGCCTTAGCATCGTGAAAATGAAGTGAATTGGTAAGATAAGGTGATTCCCATTTGGCATCATCGCCTGTAGAACCGATACGAGTATCTTTAGCAGGCGCATTTGCATAATCTGCGTGATGCTCAAACTGAATAGGAATACCGTTTAAACTCTGAATAGTGTCAGGTTTTGATAATTCTGATGCAGATCGATAACCGTGATAGATAACATCAGACTCAAAACCAAGTTCTTCATGATTTGGTATCTCATGGCCATAGTATGGTGCTACCTGTTCTTTAGTCACAGGGGAAACAGCGACATGAAGAAAACCATTATCATCTACCGTTCTTACTGAATCTTTATCAATAGAAAAGTTGTCAAAAGCTAAACTTATTGGCATGATTTGACCTATATTTATAATTAGAAGTCGTTTTGGTTAAGATGTATTACGACTAAGACGAGTTATGACACCACTCTGGTAAAGCCATACGAAAACCGCACTTGCAGTAAGGCAGTTCACCAGGCAAAACGTTTTTGTTTACATCGCAGTCAAACAGTCCTACCGAGATGTCATAGCGCTGACCATCAAAAGCTCTGTGAGTTTCTCGTGACGTGTATTTGCCTGGTACATGTTTCCAGATAGCGTATTGAATTCCTAAATCCTTTGCGTTGCTGATTTGTATCTGTATACTTGATTTATGTACCTGATCACTTACAACACGCTCTACACGTGCTCTGTCAAAACCTTGTGTTGCACCTAAGACAATGCGAAGATCTGAAAGATTGTCTCCACCTAGCAAACCTTTTTGAACAACATCAGAAATACGCTGTACATCGTTAAGTGAAATCTTTGTGATTAAAGCTGCATTCTCTTTAATCATTCCTTCCATTTGAGAAGCAATAGAAGGGGAAATGAACTGTTTTTTAATGGTAGGTACTGTCCATTTTCTTTTCAGGTAATCAAGATTAAAACCTGCTGCTTTAAGAGCTTGTTTCTGAGCAAAACTGACTGTTGCAACCTGATTGCGTATGAACCAGTCACAAATCTGTCTTGAAATGCTGTTTAATCCTGTAGCCCATGAACCTATATTTCGATTTATAAAATCATCAATATGGTTCTTAAGCCATTCAGGATCAGCTTTAGCCATTGAACGCAGTATCTTGCGCTGTAGCTTTAGTAATTGCTGTCGTTCTGCCTGTGTCTTAGGTTTAGACAATGAAGCATCTGTTGTAAGCATTGCTTCACTGTCCAGATTGAGCATGATTTGATTTAAAACATAACGTTGAAAATCACTTTGAAGTTTCAGAACCTTCTTTTGAAAGGTTTTGAGAAGCCACTGATTCGGCTCGATTACTCTCGCTGTTCTCAGCTTTTTCATTCTTAGCCTCATTCATCATCTGTGTAAATGGATCGTCTGTCTTAAAATCTTCCTGCTCGCCATTCTGCATTGCTTGTGCATGAGCTTGTTGCAGTTCTTCTGGCATTTCACTGTCGATAAAATCAAGGCCAATGTCTTGATCATTCTTAACAGCTTCACGAAGTTCTTCAGCGCTTAGAACCTGTCTATCAAGTAACTGCCCCCATGCACCTACTTTTGTTTGAGCTGTCATAGCCTGTGATGCTCTGTTCTCAACATCAAGAGGTACAAAGTCGAAGGTAATAGAAGGATCAATCTCTCCAAATTCAGCACGCTCAATAGCATTGATACAACGCTGAATTGCATCACGGTGTAATTCCTGTTTAGAAGAGATGTGATCGTAGTAATTTTTAAGATCAGATTCGCCTGTAGCATTAAAGCCAGAAGGTGAAATGCCAAGTAACTTAACAGCAGGTACTCGGTTAATTGCACAAATCATCTCTAGACTTTGCTTAACAATGTCTGTACATCCAGCCGTAGATGTTTGTACGTTAGTTACATCTTCACTGTCTTTATCGCACACAAAGATTGAATCGTTATCTCTGTAGCGGGCTAACATAGCCATCTTTGCGTCAAAAAAAGCAATGCCCTGTGAGTCACTATTCAGAATTGCATCCATATCAGTTTTAACTACTAGTAGCGATATCTTTTGAAGCAGTTTTGCTGTGTAAGTTCTGCATTCGTTAAAGTGAAGAATGTAATCCCATAAGATTTGAGCCTGTGGAATACCTAAGAAGTTGTAATTTGGTTTTAGCAGTAATGGAGGTTCATTATCAACAATTCTTAATAATCTGTCTTTGTGAACTTTCTTACCTAACACATACCAATATTTAGGCTTCATATAATCAGATGCTAAAGGATTGTAAGCGTTGTATTCGGCCGGTGAGACGTTAACAGGATCAACCACGATGAACTTTAGATTATGTTTAGGATCAATCTCAGCTGACTGATTGTTAATTGCTAGTGGCAAATCAAGTTCATCTGAACCTGTATCTATAAAGATAAAGCAACCTCCCATGTAGCCTGTTGTTGTAAAAGCATCATGGAATAATGATTGAATGCGATACTTGTTCTTGATTAAATCATCAAGTTTACTGATCTTGTCAGGATCAGTGTCTTCTCCACCTTTTAGCTCGATCCATTTTTTTGACATGTCATCAGCAACGGTTGAGATACAAGCTCTAACCATACCTTGCTGAGCGATCTGCTGTAGTGCTCCATAACCTACAAATGAAGTAACAGGGAACTGTCCCATATCAAAGGCATGTTGCTGTAAGCTCTGATAAATGGAATCAAAACCGCCAATACTTTCAAAAGCAGAATCCATTGCAAGACGTGTATTTTCTTTGCAACCTAATGTTACAGGCAAAGAGAAAGCTTTCTTAACCTTTTCTAAGGTATCAAATGCTTCAGCTGTTCTTTTAGGCATAAGCAACTGATTAAGTAACTCTTCAGGAGAGATCTTTTTCTTTGCTTTGGTCTCTTTAATTTCTGCTTTTTGTTCTTTAGTATTCATAGGCAATAAAAAAGCACCTTGCGGTGCCTTCTTTTTATTAGTTGAATTTAGTTTTTAAAGATTTGCTTAACTGCGACTTTTAATATCATTGGTGCAAATTCTTTTAATGTTTCCCATGTGACCATGTAGCCAGCATCTTTAATAGCTTTAATTGTTTTATTTAAGAGAAATTTGTCTTTGACAATATCAGCAAAATCGTAACCTTTCAGAGTAATTCTTGGTACGTCTGTACCCCATGAATACAGACCATCAATAGAAAGAGATATTCTCACTCCTTTGATATAATCAGCATCGATAAGCATCTCTAAGTGTTGCATTAGAATGCTGTACTTGTTTTGATTCGACTCATACTTGCTGATAAGCAACTCTAATCTGTCATCTTCAATTGCATTAAAGATGTCACCCATTAAATGCCAGTCTCGTTTCATAATAAGCCTCTTATAGCAAGACAAAGAACAGCAATAATGAAATAATTGATAAGATTGACTGGGATCTTAATAACCATCCTCTACGTGCAATCTGTACCTTTAAATCAGTAATTACTTTGTCATAGTCATAAAGAATATCTTTAACTGATTTGTCATTTTCTTTTAACTCATCGTACAAGGATCTAAACCTATCCATTGGCAGATAAGTTGATCCTGTGAACAATCCACTTAATGACATGCACCCAAGAATTAATGAAGCTGTAGAAGTAAATATCATCGCAACTGCTATGTAATACAGATCTTGATGAACAGGTATTGCTTTTAGACCAGCAATTAAAGCTACATTTAACCAAAGATAAGTCTTAGAAACATCACGTTGATGTTCTTTTACTTCTTGACTTAAGTTGTACCAGATTTTGTAAGCATACTCTAAAGATAACAGAGGTGAAAACATGATAAATACCTTATTTATGCAATTCTAAAATCACAGGGCTTATAATTACTAGAAAGACAAACCAAATGAACCATGACATACATTAAAACCTTCTTCTGCCTTGTCTTAACAGTCTTAAATTAGCTTCTGAAACTCTATTTTGAGTGTCTTTTAACTCTACAAGACCATAACGAAGTGCATCCATGCAATTATGAACAATCAGTCCCCCATTAACTGCAAAATTATGGAATTTATCAGCCTCTAGATTATAAACATCCTCATTCTGAGATTGAATTATTTTTTTTATTTTTACGTAGGGCATTTCCGCAATTCCTGCTACAGGTTTGACTGGGTTTAAATCGATTAGTTTTAAATTCTTTTCCACAAAATGGACAAGTTTTTACTATGCAATCTAAGCCCATGAGCCTACGGTATTTTGCTCTGTGCGCAGGACAACAAAACTTAGCTTCATATTTCTTTGATTGAAATTTTTTCTCCACAAACTTGACATGTGAATGTTTTTATTTGAAACAGCCTATCTTTTGTTGATTCATACTGCGCTTTATGCCATTCATGACCTTGAGCAGAGCCATGCCATTTGTTAGCGTATTCTCTAGCATGATCCATGATCTTTTGCTTGGCTTTTAATTGCTCGGGAGTTCGCTCTTCAGAATGAATTCTTTGATGTTCTGCTCTCGTAAGTAATTTGAGATTTGAAATGTCATTATTATCAACGTTATGATCTATATGATGAACTTCATATCCAACAGGAATTTTGCCATTGTAAAATTCCCAAACATATCGATGCATACGTTCTGTAGTAGATGTGTTTTGCCAATAAACATTACCTGGATATTTACAAAATTTTTGATTGTTAAAATATTGATATTCCATTGTTAACCTCAATACTACAAGATAGTTTAACTATAAACAGATAAAATCTCATCATCTAGCGTTAGATCTTCAGCTTTTTTCCAACCAAATTTAGTCATTACTAAATGATCAGGGGTTAACTTTAGATATCTACCATCTTCAAATTCAATTTTCAGAATAGGAGCATTCTTTCTAGTTAATCTACAATCATAGAAGTGAGTTAATGTATGACATTTACCGTCATAACAAACAACTTGTCCTTCTTTTCCTACGAGTTTTTTTATTGGAATTTCACCGAATTCAGTCATGACTAATGTATCACCAGTTAGACAATGGCTGAACTCATGATTAGGTTTATTTGTTGGTTTACCTAATCTATCCTTTTCCCAACAGTAATTTTTGATTTCATGTTCAAAGTTTGTACATTTAGGAGAATAGATGATCTTGTAGTTCTGTATCTTTTGAATACCATAATTTACAGAATCAGGACCTTTAGGAGCTGGTTTTGCATTGATACCAACTCTGCGAAGTTCTTCAATAGATTTAGGCTCTGCAGCATCACAATAAACAGGTTCACCTCTTAATCCAATGTCATCCTTTATGTGTTTTGCAATCTCTTGATTGGTAACATTGGTAAGATATAGCTCATAACAGATAAAAATCTCTTTATTCTCTGTATCAACAAATCCACCAACGAAAGCTGTAGGATCAGTAAAACCAAAATCCAAACCAAAGAACGCTTTATATCTGCGAGGTGCTCCAATGTAGTCTCTGTCGTTTAACTCTCGACATTCTACATTCTCATAAATAAGGCCTTCTGCAATACCCCAATCACCTAATCCCTCAATCTTATATCTGCGAGGATTGCGCTTTTTCATGTTTTCAAATAAAGCATGATCAGCTTCAGATAACCACTCGTTACAGAGGTAATTAGTTGTCTTGGTAAATGTAAGTTCGGAAGGTTCATCGAAAAAGCGTGACTTTAACCATGACTGTTCAGACCATGGATTAAAGGTGATCATAATTCTGATGAAGTAATCATCAGGCATCTGACCACGAAAAGACATATCTAACTTGTTAAAAGCTTCTTCGTCTACAATCTCATATGCTTCTTCAATCCATACCCAACAAAGATAACCTTTAGGCACGGAAATAGAAGTGATCTTCTGACCTTCATCTAATCCACGAAACAAGATCTTTTGACCTGTAGGATTGTAAACAATCTCTAGAGGAGAGGTCTTGAATGTGAAGTAGTTTTTAATACCAAATCGTTCACATGCCCACTGCAAATCAGAGAACTGACTATCTCTGATAGTATTCTGATAACGTCTTACACATAGAGCGTTACCAAGTGGCATTTTTACAATGTGGTATATAAGCCACAAAGCAGTTGTTTTTGATTTCTTACTAGCTCTTGAACCTTTACAGACTACATAACGTTTCTTTGTGTTCCACCAATCGCCATAATTGTGACCAACTATATCAAGCAATTGTGAAACTTTAGTAGTCATCAGGCATTTCACCAACGATTATTACAGGGGAAACGTTAACATTAGTTGAAGTATCGTAAGCACCTTGCATCTTAGCTAGAAGATCTGCTGCTTTGATGCGGTCAAAATTAGAAGGTAGTTTAAAGTCGTGAACAACGTCACCCATTCCTTTATTGCTAACTACCATTAACTGCTCTTCTTTAGCTTCACCACGAGCAATTGAGGTTAAAATTTTTTGAATTTCGTTTTTATCTGCAATAAGTTTTGAATTAGCTTCATCAGCTAGTTCCTTAATTCTCTGTTTGATATGTTTTTTCTGTAACAGCTTATAACCATAAGAGCCTGCTGCATTTCCTTTCATTGAATAGCCTGCATCTATTACAGATTGTTTTGCATTTGCATTAGAAGCGTAAGCGATGCAAAACTTTTCTTCTTTTGGATTTAGTTTTGGCATGATTACACCGTTTTGAAAAATTAGAAAAGCTAAACTATAATTAAGTAAATACCGTAAAGCTCCATTTCTAGGAAGAAAAAACCGTACGCCTAGATTTGTAGGTATACCGAACCTCGATTAACAAGCGATATATTCACCTTTACGGTATGATGTCATATCCTGTTAACAACCATGTCTTTTGTCTTTTTCCTTCTCTTAAAGATAGTATTGCTTCATAACCATTGTGTTGTATTGCTACTGTTTGATTTGATTTAATATATCTAACAATCTGTCCATTAGCCACAGCGTTTAACACTTCATAAACTGCTTTATTTCCATGTTTATCTGCTATGTGTTCTAATCCATAACCTTTATGTTTAGGTAAAGCAATACCCTTATCAATAGTTATATTATTAGAACCACCATATTCTTTTAAATCATTTCTTAAATTTGAAATTTGAACTTTCTTAGCGCCTTTTTGTATTTGTTTATATGCGGTTAAAACTAAACGAGTTCGTTCTTTCTTTTTCTCAAGAATATTCCATCTTGAAAACGCTTTTGTCTGTCCATTATTTTTTACATTGTTGGAACTTAATAAATTTATTGGTTGATTTTTAAACCTGCCACTTTGAATAACTCCATCTTCGTCAATGAGAAAATGCTTTCCTTTCTTGGTCGTTATCCAATATGGATTGTTTGTAGAAGCATCAAAACTTAATTTACGGAGTTTATGATAACTAAAACCTAAGCCACAACAAAATCCTAATGTATTGGCTTGAGTTATATTCATGTTTACTCCGTTAAGCTTTGATATCGTTTACTTAACTCATTACGTTCAACTGCAATCTCATCACACTTAGCTGAGAGCTTAAGGACATACTCTGCAAGAGCTCTTCGCTCTTGTCTAAGTTGTCTACATTCACAGGTTGCTTTAGCTTCTCTGGTAGAGGTGGTATTTGTGGACAATGTTGTTCTGTTGGAACTGCCACTGTCTGAGTGCATGCTGTTAGTAGTAGCATGCAACTTAGACATAGCAGCATTGTACTTATCTTTGATTTTGTTAATCTCATCTGTAGCCTCTTTGTCAGCTTGTCTCTGCTGTTCCAGCCAATAGTGTTCTCTATTAAGCTGCTTAACTGTAGCTTCTTGATCTGCTTTTATAGCTTCCGTCTGCAGTTGTGCAATTTCAGCTCTGTAGTGCTTGGCTGTGATGGTGACACCAAAGCACGCGCTAGCAATAAACAATAAAATAAAAGCAGTAAGAATTGTGTATTTAAAATTTAACATAACAAATAGGCATACTCTGACCTGTTGAGCTATTGGGCAATTAAGGTGTGAAGCAAACCCCTTATTAAACTAATGAATTGTTACATATCAATTAAAAATAACGTTAGCTTCACACTTATGAGCAATCTACTAGCGAAACCGACAAAGACTAATAAACCGCTCATAAGTGTGAGCTGTCTGTTTTACTTCTGACAGCAAAGAAGTGAAGTTTCAAATACCTAAGACATGTTGTTTCAAGCACCTGAACACGTGGAAATCTTAAGAAAGAAACAGTTTCTGTTCAGCCTGTCTTCTCTTTGTTAACCCTGGCAGAACTACACCGCCTGCTTTGTTAATATCTAAGAACTCAAGCGATGCACCGTACTTATCGCCTTTTTTCATCTTAGCCCAAAGTTTATAACCTGTTAAAACCTGAATAGGAGATAACCATCGCCCATCTTTTGTTTTCTTTCCCGACAGATTAAAGAGTAAACTGCAGAGGGCATCAAACATACCTTGAGTAACTTCAAGTTCATCAGCATTTAATGCTGCTATAACCTGTTTTTCGACCTTTTCAAGATCTGCTTTTAAAATATGCTCTGCTTCAATCTCAGTGCAGATAGAATCTTTTTTAACGTCAGGCCCATGATGACCATAACCGATTGTCCATCCATTTTCGCTTGATACAGGCTTGTATGCTGTAGTCCTTAAGCCTTCAAAATTCTGAATAAGGGCAATACCATGACTACTAACCTTCATTTATAAAAATCTCTGTTATCGTTGCAATTAATTCACCGTTGTGAGGCTGGAGCTCACCACGCTTAATATTTAAAACATCAACCTGTGAATCATCATTCCAGACGCCAGCAATAGAGCACGCATCAAGAAAACCTTTCATAGGATTGTCCACATCACGTTTGCGCTTGTCAGGAAAATGAAGAGTTACATCAACTCGTATCTTAGCTTCAGGTGAGAAAGGCTTATCAATTTGAGATTTGATTAACCAAATTGCCTGTTCTTTCCATGAACGGTATTTTGATGTCTCAACCATTCCTCTACCTCTGTAAGATCTTGTTAATCGAGCATTTGCACTTACAGGCATTGGAATACGTAAAATCATGATGATTGATGACCAAAGAAAGTACAGCCTAACAAGGCCAGTAGAGAAATGAACATGTACAAACAAGCAAAGCCGTTAGCAGAAAGCACAACGGCTAAGCCAATCTCAACAGACCACATCACTGTCAAACATAAACAATGACTAAATGAGCGTTTAATCTTTTTTGGCATAATGATCCTCGTTAAGATTAAAGCGCTTCAGTACAAGTTTAAGAGTGATCTCTGTAATGCGACCTGCACCGATTGCACCAATACCAACAGCTAGATACAAACAGTCAGACTTAGTTATGCTTGAGTAATGACTTTGTACCCACCCACACAAAGCAAAAGCAATGCATCCACAGAGGACAGCTTCAATACATTTTTTGTAGTTCTCAGGAGGTTGTCCTTTTAAGATGTCAAAGCATAAAGCTACGATACATGCGATTATTCCTGCTGCAAGGTAGTAACAGTATGGTGCTAATGAGTTAAACACCGCATCTAACATGAAATACCTCGCAAAAATAAAATTAGTGTGTAGAAACGAAAAAAGCACCTACAATGAGGTGCTTCTTCTTACAGGATTATCGATGAAATTTACGTAACAATCTATATATACAATTATTTCATGTTACAAAGTAATTCTAACAAGGGTCAATAAGGATGTCAACGGTTAAAAATAACGATAAATCAACATGTTATAAAATAGTTTAAAATAAAAATATTAGGAATAATTACTAATAAAGCTAGATATTGAAGTTTATATTTGAGCAAAATAATAAAAATGTGATGTTAATCACTAAAATATTTTAGCTCTTTTAGAACTCTATACAAAAACTTATGCCACTTCTCCATAGCTTCACGTCTTTCTTGAAGCAATGATGATCGCATGTAAGCTCTTGTGATTGCGTTACCAATAGCATGAGTTAGACATGCTTCAGCTGTGAATAAGTTAATGCCATTATGAACCATCCATGCCATTCCCGCAGCTCTCCAACCATGAAGCATAAAATCAATGTTATGTTTTTTAAATTCGATTAAGGTTTTACTTCTGATTGTCTCTGGAGCTATTTTAAATATTCTTCCTGGTCGTTCTTTGTCGCAGATCTTGTCTAAAAGAATCTTAAATTCAGATGTTATTGGTACCTTAAAATTATTTATTCCTGTTTTTGTTTTCTTAATGTTGATTACATTGTTTTTATTGTCAATATCTTCCAATTCAACAGATGCTGCTTCAATAGGTCGAACTAAAACAAAGAACCCGAAGATTATGTAATTTACATATCTTTGATTCTTAAAATTACTTAAAACCTCTGACAATATTTTTTTTATTCCATCTTCAGGAAAGTCAGGATCTACAGATTTTAAATGTGTGACTGTATGAGAGGGGATCAGCTTTTTTAGTTTTTGAAAATTGTTATTTTCCAATTTCTCGTTATTAACTGCAAAATCTACAAGCTGATTAAAGAAATCAGCAATTCTTTTTGCAACAGTTATTTTATTTGAATAAATAGCGCTGTTAATGATATCTCTGACTTCAATAAAAGTTATCTTTACTAAGGGTTTGTCTTTTATAGCACCTAACTTGGATAAAAGCCCACGAAGATGTTTTATAGTATTTTTTGAATAAGATTTTGTTCGTAAGAAATCATCATAAGTATTTTGAAGTGTGTACTCTTGTTCTTTTAGTTTAACGGCTAGTCTTTGATTATATTCTTTGATGTACTCTTTAGGCTTATAACCTTTCAGTGCAAGATCATAACGTTCTTTAAGCATTGCTAATGCCATATCAAGAGTTACGTCTGAAACTGATCCTAAAAATTCCTGATGACGTTTGCCATTGATAGTAGTTCTAAAGCAGTAAGAACGAGTGATATTTCCATTAGCGCATCTTCTAGCTAGAACTGATAAGTTGTCAGTGATGGTAACTCTAATAGAACTCTTGTCTTCAGGAACATTAAGAGCTCTGATAGTCTTATCTGTAAATTTCATAATGATATCCATGTGATCCAAAGTGTTACCCAGAAAGGTGGATAACAATTTATGAAATTATACAAATTTAACGATATTTTTACTACTTTATAGAGGTGATTTTAGATATTAACTTATTAAAATATAAGGAAAATATTTTTAATATTGTAAAATTGCTTAAAAATTAGATAGATAAGTATTTGTAACTTTGTTTTGACCCTATTTATAAACTTATGTTTATAAAAAATAAAAGCCTGCGTAAGTAGTATGAACCCCATTATTGATCACATGATTGATAATGGGGTTTTGTTATGAAAT